>JGI24768J34885_10000068_pt1 | contig 26683 bp, 10 predicted proteins | sample LakOntMetagenome_FD_34885 | JGI IMG/M metagenome (IMG submission 34885) | reverse complement strand
TCCGCAACCTTCCAACCAAACTATCACAGCGATGAGCAATCGCTAACGTTGACACAATAATAGCCCTTTATAGGGGCGATTTAAAGTTTCAACGGTGTATACCAGTCATAGACGTATATATCGACGCTTATTTTTGCTATAACCTTTTATAGAGAGGATATGCACGCAAGGTCGCAACCATATCAGTTAAACCAAGCAGGGGACGCCCATGCAGGTTTATTTGAAGACATACAGACTCGCGACAACCAATCGGTCCGCATGGGACAGGCTGCGGGCAAATACAGCACAGGGTCCTTTAATGTTTTTAGTGGATACGAAGCAGGAAAAGAAAGTACAACAGCGTCCTATGGAACATACATTGGTTTTCAAGCAGGATTTTATGCAGGTCCAACTGCGATTGCAAACACCTACGTAGGTGCTCTTTGTGGAAAAGGCGCGGCAGCCGGAACCAGAGCACAAGAAACAGTGGGCGTTGGATTTGGATGCTTAGAAGCTTCCAGAGATCAAAAACAGTCTGTATACATTGGTGCATATAGCGGAAGAGAAGCAGCCAGCACATTCAAGTCGGTCGCCATTGGATACAGGGCTGCAGAGAGAACATTGGATGGAATAGAAAACGTGTATATCGGTTCGGAAGTAGCCCAAGATGCCCGATCGGGTCATCGAAATTGCGCAATCGGGTTCCAGAGTTTTCGAGCCAACTTTCTCGGTGGCTCGGAGAATGTAGCAGTTGGCGCCTATAGTGGTTACAGCAACTTTGGAAGCGGAAATAGCTATATTGGTTATCGATGCGGAGAATATGGATCTCCTAGCGACGCTTCCTATAATACTGCACTAGGCGCCTATGCTCTACAGACAGTTGCAGGAGGATCCAATTGTGTCATCGGGTATGGTGCCGAAGGACTGGGAACAAGCAACAGTGCGTTTGGGATGCAGGCGATTGCGAACGGCGACGGTCACTGCGTTGTTGGTATGAATGCACAAACGTACGGATACGGAAATACAGTCATTGGATCTGATGCAGCCGCAGGTTCATTGTCAATAGACAGCAACGCCACGCTGAATGTCTCCATAGGACATAAAACAATGAAGTTCGGAGGAGGAATTGGTAATGTAGTGGCTGGCGCAGAAGGGGGGCAGTATGTGACGGGAGACTTCAACACCTTGATTGCGTACAATGTTGGACAATCACTGAAAACCGGAAGCTGCAATGTTTTTGTAGGTGTAGGCGCGGATGCATATAATCCAGATACAGATAATGCGATTGTCATTGGAACCACGGGAGTGTTCGGAACGAACGAAACAATCAGTATAGGACAATCAATTGAGAATAAGCGTCCAAAAAGTACTTTGATTGGATACGATATTGTTTCAGATGCAGACAACACAATCGTTATCGGTACGCAAGTATCTGTAGAGTCAGTCAGTTTCTATCGAGACCCTCTTATCTATTCATTTGTCGATGCTGTGTTTAGCGACGCTGTGTCCAAGTATGGTGTTAGCAACATCGATTATGGCACTCTTCTCTTAAACCCATCGGGAACTCCGAATAACAACGCTACGATCGGGCGTTTCACAAGCAATACAATCAATAGTTCTCAATATACCCGTAAAGGTTACCCCGAGAAAAGTCTCAGCTACAGTTTACTGGATGCAGTACCTGGCTATTTTATCCACCAGGGTCTAGTCCTTCCCGTATTGGACCAACCGACAAGTAGTGTCCTTCAACTCCCTTCTATTCTAGATGTGTTTAACAGGTCACCCAACATAGATGTATCATGTAATGTACCGAATGTTACCTATACGTCCAACGTTGAAAAAATAGATATGTCGTGGGAAGCGCAGAATAGCTCTTTGGGAATCGTAACAAACGTTTTTCAAACACAACAAAGCAACGCTCAGATCCCTATCTATGTCCCAAAACAAAGCAGATATCCCATTGTTGCCACAGCAACTGTACAACAGACAAATGTGCCTATTACGGATGTTGTTTCTAATCTTGTAAACTCACAAGAAGGTTTGTTAGTAAACCTATCGGTCGCCAATTCTCTTACGTACAGCCAAAATGGTGTTACGCCAAATGAAAATGATAAACAGATGTTCTATATATCCGAGTTCCCTATGTTCGGACGAGTAGACAAAAGCACAATAGATGCAGGAAGTGGTGTGAACATTGAATATGTATATACATCGTACCGAACATCTGCTTTTGCCACGTCAGATACCATGAGATTGACGCCGGTTCTCCAGAAGGTCGATCCAAACAACTCTTACGTATATGGAGTCATGGGTTCAAATGATATTACAGTAAACATGACTTTTACCGGCTCTCAAGTAGCCTACACCGACATGGTCTACACTAATCAATCAAATATATTGTTTCAACCTTCATTTGTTGTCCAAATCCCAAATCGTACAAAACCGGAGCCATTAAACATCACTTCGTTGTCAAGTAACCTGTCGTTAAAGTACAATAATATAAAGTATACGTCGAATGACATTGATACGATGGTGTCTTGTAATATATACGAGTATCCTAGCTCCGCATTGCCGACGTATATATCTCAATTGGGTGTCAGCAAAAACGAAGTGTTTCACAAGTTCCAAGAAGCTTCATCCAAATATCTATTTACTTCTCAAAATCTGAATGCGGGAGAAGGCATATTTAGTAGTATCGAAACAAATCTTTCTAGTCTATCAACTTTAGTAAGTTTATCTAATCTATCAAGTGCAGCAAGTCTTTCAAATCTGTCTGTTACGATTGACAAGTTTGTTTCTGCCTCCAACAACTTGGGTTGGATTACGACGCTATCTTCTCAGTCGTATAATATCGGTGCGTGGACCGACTTTGTTTCCGCCTTCAACAACTGGCAAAGTAGCACCAACTCATATTATAAAACATCAGATGAATCCGTCCAAATTGGTAGCAGTGTTGAATCATTCAACAACATATATAATGCTTCGGGTACACAAAATCTTTTAACTAAATTCAATACATTTGCATCATCTGTAACATTGTCAAATCTAACCTCAGCCAGCACGTTAAATGCAAGCGCAGAGACAAAGACAGCGTTGCTTGCAATAAAAAAAGGTGGAATCTACGGAGCACTAAGTGAAGGTTTGACAAGCAATATAGATGAATATCAAATAAAGTACGAGAAAACCCGCAAGGCTTATAATGGTGATATTCCTCGTCTGTTTATGTCCTATACAGACGTGATTAGTAATAGCATACAATTACAGGTATCAGATCCAGCGATCAAGACCACGGTTAAAGGTGAGTTGGGCGGCAATCTATTTTCATTTGACTTGAGCCCAACAGAAGAGGCTGAGTATCGTAGACCAATAACTGTAACATATAACGTGCGGTGCTCACTGTCCAATCTGTTTGATAAAATTGAATTACCTCTACATTCGGTTCCAGCGCAGAGTTCTAATTATCTAAAAGATTTTCCCAAATACGGAAAAGCGACTCTGTCGTCTGTCAACAATTCATTGTTGCAATACAGTGTAACCGATCCGTTTACGAAATACACAAAAGACCAGCTTGCATATGTGAGCGTGGATACGTCAACACCAGCTTCGTCGTCAAAGTCTGCTTTAACTCGTTTTGAACTAATCAGACAACCTACCTTGCTATCACTCCCAATCATAGCACCAGTGTTTTTATTGGACACCATATTGGCAGAATCAAATATATTCATTGAATCCAAAGAAACAGCAAGAACAACCCTAAGCAACATCAAGTCCATTACGATGAACTCATGCAATATTCTTGTGGTAGATGGAATAAAGTTATCTACAACTGAACACTTAGGCGGACAACTACCTAACATAATTACGCCCATACTAAATTATAGTAGCAAACCCTACCAACAGGTCGTCTCGTCTAATGTATTTGAAACTACCACAACGTCGCTGACCAATATTGACACAACCGCATCATATCAAGCGACAGCAACAATTGCTAATGCCACGTCCAATATCACGGAAACGTATTCATATTCATTCGTTGATAAAACTTGGATTTTGACAACCGATCCTATCACCGTTAGTTACGGTTCTCCTGAAGTGGGTAATATAAACGGATCCGTAAGTAGCAACATTTTGATTGATACTAAATATTTCATCACACAAAGCAATATACCTATATTGACCACGGTCACGTCAAATATGGATACGTGGGTGTATGAGTTTCAAGTTGTGGATGCATTTAATACTGATCTGTTGACATCTAACGTATCCAAGGAATATTCACCGGTAATAGTTCAACCACAACCCTATGTGTCAACAGAACCCGCCACTATATCCATTCGCGAGACGTATAAGATGTTCTCAAAAATAAAAACACACAAACCATATAGTCAGTTGAGCGTTGCGAATCTCAGGCTGGTTGGCTCAGAAAGTGAATCAGACCGCATTACATTTAGTCGTACTAGCGAACAAGCCGTCGACACTTTTGTTGACGTTCGCACACACACAAATTTGAGCAACTTCACACAAAAAGATGTAGAAGGTGGATATATTTATACCCAAGGACCATTCCCAGGGGTCAATACACCTATCGGATACGTATCTTTGTCTGTCAATGAGTTCACTGTCAATACAAGTAGTGCACCCTTAACCGTCACACCGTGCACCCCTGTAACAGTTTCAATTTCATCCTCATCGCCTTTTATTCCTCTATCCAATATTATTACTATTCCAACCACGGACCCATCTGTTAGCTCTGTTGTCTCTATGTTTGGATCAAACGTATGGCTTGAACTAAACGAAACAACCACAGCAGTCTCCCAGACCATGACAAACATAGCCACTGTTGTGAACGGAAAAGTAAGTGGCAAGTATAAATATCACGTCCCGCCATTTTGTAAGACTGACACGCTGAAATATGCAACACTGTCAAACAATGTTATTGTGGGTGTGTATGAACAGGATGTGGTATTTGATAGGTCAGTTGTGAATCTAACTCTAGATGGGGTAAATATAAATGTTGGACTGGACTCGGGAAGGTGCTTGTTAGATCCACAACAGTTTGACATTGGAGCAACTGATCCGACCTTTTCAGTGGTAGCAGGAGGAGCTGTACAAGTAGAAACAAACGCGGTGCTTGAAGTGAGAGTAAATGATTCAATCAGTACAACGTTTACATTAGAAAACATAAGGGCTGGTGTCGTGTCTCTTTCTCTTGGTGAAGGCGAAATCTCAAGTTCGACTAGTCTTAAGTTCTTTGAAGGCGGATTAGAAACTACGATCTATAGCTTGAACGTTCATCCATTTGTTCATCATCAATTCCCTTTTGCAGAAGCAGCACCATCCCTCGTCTTTGAAAAGTTTGGCTACACAAATACGATAAGCAATCGGACACCTGATAATATTCGTGATAAGTTCTGGGAGTCGCTCTCTACGTATAGAATTAGAGGAAGTCAAACAGTTCCATCGTCCAATATACTGTTTGCGATGGATCAAGCACCTTATAAGGGGATTTTATGGAACGAAAAGCCTGTTCAAACGATAAGCCTACAGGATGTCAAACACAACAAAGTAGAGTATATCCCATACGATCCGACACTGATTGCATTGGACAACGACTCTGCTGTATTGCGGGTCGTTCTTCCATTTCAAGATAAACTTATATGCTCTACTCCTATAACAATAAATCTGAAAAACTACGTCGCTCCGTTCCATAACTCCTCGTACGACCCAACACAAGCATCTGCAAACCGCGCACCTATCCACCCCCCCACCCCCTCGATGGGCTTAATACAAGATGGATATCAATGGATTGGAGTTGGAGCGGGAATTTTGCCTCTGCATCAACCGTTCGTCTCCTCTTCCATCGAGGAGTACACGTTTGCTCTCTCAAACACGTCCACAGGTGGTCAGATATATAGTGGGGCAAGCCGATATAGCCCGATTGCAAAAACAAGCCGTCTGCAGGTTGGTGGAAGCAACCAGTCTGTTGAATGGAACTCATCTACTCTGCAGATTGAATTAGATCAAAGTGATCGAACGATCCTTAGCAATCTAGGACAACACGTAAGGTACGATGCGACTTTAACGAGCACGGTCTATTTCTATGTGCAAAACAATTCATTGGAAGGCATTGTGCTAGACACATTATCGCCTGGAACAGCAAGACCAAGATTTACACTAGAAGAGGCTCTCCGTGGTACCATTATCTATCAGCATCTGGGACATACGACAGATGTACATGAAATCAAAATATATGTATCAACTCATCCATATGATCTCAACCCCTCTCCATGTACTGTTAAGTTTATGATTCGTAAACTACCTACGTTTGTAAACAATATCGACTATGTATATTATCCGACAAAGCAAACTGCTTCTAATAGCATTCGCCTGTTGTCAAACAGTTTAGTAGCAAGCACCGATGATGCAGATATCATGTCTTCGACATGGGTACATCTTTTAAGCAACAGCAATGCGCAATTTGTTTCATCCATAAGTGGACCGACGGAACAAAGCAAGTACAACGATGCTGGTTACAAAATAATGGACTATGTATACAACAATAACCTTATACGGACAACCCCATACGAAAGTCTCAACTTCGTTTTGAGTGTAAATCGCACCAGCAACCAAGTCAATCCATTATACACAAACCCGATATACAAAGATCTGTTTACATTCAATTGGTTTGGAGAGTTGAACAAGTTTGAAGACAGCAATATTATTGAATACCCCTATTGGCCAGACATTCAGGGGTTAGAGTATATATTTGATACATCCGACCCGAAGCACAATGACCTCTCAAATCGTGTTGTAACCATTGGTTACAAAGTAAAACCTTCATCTCAGTTGGTCTACCCGATCGGCAGTGAAGCTTCTAAACAAATAGCACCGTTTCACACATTTTCGTATACACTGGAAGCAAATGATAACAACGATGAGACGGTGCTCTCTTTGAATTTTACGCAATCCAACGTCACATTACGGTCAAGTAACTCACCCGGAATATTAACAATTCAACTCACAGAAAAAACAGAGCCTATGTTCGAAAGCTATCAGCTCGTAGAGATTTTCAACGTTGATTCAGACAACAATGATTATTCCAGTATATACGTTGGTTACAACAGATCACAGTCCAGAATAGAGAACAAGCCGCAAAATATTCTCTATGGATCCAATATTTCCTTCGACTTTCAACAAATGGCTTACCTCCGCTTACAAGCAGACACCACAGGTGCGAAAAATATATATACACAAGTCCATGATACTCGCACTGCAATAGCAAGCAGCTCAACACCATCCAATCAGTTGCTACAGATGTCTTATGATTTTGCAAACGCAGGCACAACACTCTTTCTAAAGGACTTGGAGATTTCCAGCTCCACCTATACTTTAATAGGAAGCACAACCACGATTGACACCGTTCACAATTTGGTCATGGGAAAAGACATTTTAGTTCGCGGAGTCAACAACATTTGCTTTGGAACAAACTTCACCACATCAGGTATAAAATCTATTATTATTGGAAATGAGATTGGAAACTCGCAAGACGAGAACACGGTAAATGATATATACCAATGCATTGTGATAGGCAATGATAGTTTCAGGAACTCTATTATTCGTGACGTTATTTCGATTGGAAATGACAATCTCAACGACCTGTACCAAGCTCCTGTAGATAAAGTAAATTTCTTCTTATCTAAGAAACCCATTATTGTTGGAAATTCAATTGATAAATCAACCCTTGACTATCACATCAACATAGGTAACACTTTCCTGCGCACGTCGATCGAGGGGGAGAAAATTATGCTGGGTATCAATGGCGAGCAGGTAGGTATAGGATATTCGAACCATACTGATATGTCGGCTGCGTCCAATAGTAATAGTGCTGTGCTTCATGTACAGGGAACGATTCAAGTGAATGGGTCCATCGCGACTACTGGGTACTTGAGAGACCAACAAGGCGTGTATCCATTCAAGGGTTGTCAAACGGTATTGATGTCTACTGCATTTTCAGCAAGTAATTTCGACGGGACTGTCATGGTTAATACGGGTGAAATGCTAAAAGAAAAGCTTGTAGTCGCACCATCTTCCTCAGAAAAAAGCACAGCGGTTTATGGTGTCTCTACAGGAGTCGTTATCAACTCCAATATTGTTATACCCACCAAAGGCACATTTAATGAAATCCTTGTTACCACAAATGGAGAAACGTTTGTGAATCTAGATGCCAGTTTTATGGGAGATGCCATCATTCCCCGGGGCTGTTATTTAGTGAGTTCTGTTGACGGCACAGCCATGTTGCAAGATGTTGCAATCAAAGGAAACGAAACAGCAACACCTGATGCTGTTTATAATTATACGATAGGGAAGGTTTTGTACTATGTACGTGTTGTCGGAGTTCCCAATGGAGTTCCCAGGAGTCCAAATCGCGCCAAAGTCTCCTTGTGCATCTAATGGGTGTGCGCTTGGCATGGTGGGATATGTGAGAAACATATCTGTTCTTTTTATTAGAGTGCGTAACGAGCAAATGTTACCCAGATACGATCCAAAGTATCTTCCCACGAAGCTACGTGTGAAAAACCTTGGTGTCAATGTCAAAAACGAGACGAATGACAGCATGAACGCCAAACAATTTTTTAAAGAAACTGAATCCATGGTCGTCGGCGAGTATGAAGTTTTTCAAAATGGACAAAGTAATCAGTATTTTAACTTAATAGTTGACCACGAAGGTGTTGCAATCAATACATCTGTACCACAGAGAGCATTAAATCAATCAGAATATGCTCTTTTTGTGGATGGAAATGTGTACGTAAGTGGTCAAATTAGAACTCCCGGTGGTATGGTTGGAGGTGTTCTAAATGGAGATACCTTGAGTAATATCACATATACATTGAGCAACATACAGAGTCCATGGGTTCAACTCCAAGACCAGTCAGCCGTATACTATGATGGGACCGTAACGATAGGAAATTTCCAATCTGCGAGTAATACTGGCAACGCCCTCAATATAGTGGACAGTGCCGATCGTACCGTAGATCATGCCCAGATATCTATTCAAAATACACAGGCTTCCCAGCTACGAATGGGTATCATCGGAACAGCTCGTCAGTCTCCAGCGATTGTAAACACAGTCCCTGGTGTACCGCTGGAGTTTCACGTCGGTCGAACACAGGATTATTTCAATCGTATATATTACGAAGACCAAACAAGCACATACGGAGTACAATATAGCAATGTATCACTAGAGAGACCACAGTACAATGGTAAACCGAAGAGCATGGCTCCGCACTTTCTCATCGATCCAGTTGGAAATGTGGGAATACACACGAGTTGCAATGTGCCCCTGCGCTATCAGGATCGGCTAAGAAGCCCAACTCAACCCGACCAAGTCATTTATTCGCAGCGCATTGCGTCCATGGACTTGCATGTAGAGGGCGCCATGTTTGCGAGCAATGTACTGATATGGGATGCGGACTACAACTCTGCCCAGTCTCTAGACACCATCTTTGCGCGCAAAGTGGGCACATGGATCAGCGCTTGCAACATTATTCCGGGAGACTTTGCTCGAGGCTACTACAACTTCACTTCAAATACAACCATTATGGGTCCCATGGAGCCAGAGTTCAACCTGAGCGTCTATGGCTCTGCTCACATAACATCCAATCTGGTTGTTGATCAAGTTATTCAAGTTCCGCGCTTGGAAATCGAAGACCTCCTTGTGTATGAGGGCGCATCTTTCTGCAATGACGTGTACATGGACAAAGACCTCTATATTCGTGAATATGCACGTCTGTATGGAGGGATAAAAAAGTGGAACGTTACGTGCAATGATTGGGACGAGGTTATGTTTCAGTTTGCCAACAGCGAACCTTCCAGCATCAACAAATTCGGCGGTGGTATCTCCGTACCTGGTCAAGTCGGTGTAGGAATGGTTCCAAGCTCGAACGAATTAAACAACATGTTGGTGGTTCATAAGAACTTAGCCAAATATTTTGAAGTCGAGCTCGAGGATCACACCGTTCCAGGTTTAGACCGTACAACGTTTATTGGACATATACTATCTGACGACCCTCGTTTCGTTCATGATGCATCTCTATCGTTCGTGACACCACAAGACAACTACAATGTAAGTTTTCCGAATGCTCCCCAAAACTTTTATTTCTTCCCAGGAACAGATTTGTCATCTCACTCCTCCGGGATTGTAACACGGACCAATCCTCCTGTCTTGGGTATCTTCTCGAGCAAACGTGTTGGGATTAATACGTACAGTCCTCGGGCGAGCTTAGATGTTCAGGGTGACATCGCAGTGTCAAACGGAATATCGGTCTATGATCCAGATACAAATAAATATGCCAAGCTTGGCGTTTGGGAAGAAAGAACGTTCTCAAGATCGTACCCAACACCTGTGTTCGGTGATCCGCTCTTTCAAGGGTTAATGTACAACAGCTCAAACATCCGTCACGTAGGCATCCATACGGACCCGGATGTCAACTTTGGTTTAGTAGTAAAGGGTGCAATCAAGTCGATTGGAGGCGTCTACAATGGCGATGGTCGTGAGTTGATGGAATGGTATGACTCAAAAGCTGGACTCGAGACAGGCATATCAGCACCCTCTGTGCAGCGAAAAATGTTTACGTATAGTTCTGTAGGTATCGGAAATGTAGACCCACAAGGAACATTGGATGTCATGAGTGCTTATTCGGGGGCAAACACAACGCTTCGACTTTGTCAGAATCCTTCATCTTCTTTATGCAAAATAAACTTTGTGCACAGTCAATCTTGCAGATCCTGGACGATGGAAACAAACAACAACAACACATCATTTATGAAGACATACAACACGGATGAGGGACGGTTAAATGATGCTGTCGTGTCCTATTACAACTTGTTCAATCGCAAACACCAAGTGATCATTGGTGGAACAAGCAACATGATTGTCTCTCCTCATCCATCGTATTCAAATATTGTGTCGAACCAGACTGCCTTGTTGGTAGGGGGAGATCTTGCGGTAAAAGGAGACGTCAACATCACTGGATCATTCAAAATCATGGGAAATGCATACGCCAATACTGATATTCAAGTACGCCCACCACTCAAAGATGATGATATCTTTATAGGTGGTGCGGATATCTTTATAAATCCAGGTCCGTCAAAAGCAACCTACGTAGGTTACGGAACACAGCCCGAGTCAGCAGATGCTATGTTTAATGTGTATCAGTCGAGTGTAAACAAAAGCACCATATGCAGATTCTCAACTGCTGGACCCAATGGATTGATCGATGTTGTAAACGCAAATACATCTACTTTCCGGTTTGGTATTCTTAACAACGCCTTTGGTTTCTGGGATAAAGATTATAACCCATTCTTTACACTTGACTCCCTCACAAGTGTGAGCCTTAATGGAGAACGACGGTTTGGTATGAATACACTTCAACCCACTGCCATATTTCACGCAACCCAGCCGGACAGTCTATCCAATATTGGTCGCAATATGTTGCGCCTTACGCGTAGCACTGCGGGCGAGTTGGCTAATGTTTGCCCTGAGATAGAACTAGAGAAAAGTGTTCGAAATTCGGATGGGGCGGGTTACAATAGCAAGAGATGGATTATCCGTGGTCCAGACTTTGCCTACAATCAAAAGTTGTCGCTCCAGTATGGGGAGGGCGCGGATCCTAACACGGTTAACTATAATGAGCTGTTCACATTTACAAAGCATGGTCAGTTGGGAATTGGAAATACACAGCCTGAGTTTGCTCTGGACATTCGCGGTGATGGCACTGCAGGTAGTATTCGTTTGCACAGCGTGCCGTCGAATGACCCAGTTGTTCCCTTGCCCCAGCTTGTGTTTGTAAGTGGGAGCAGTGAGGACTATGGAGGCGATAGCTTGACAGATTACCGTTTCTATGCACACGACAATGGATTTCACATAGAGCAGCAAGGCATTGGAGCACCGATTTCCCTCTTTAACTGGGGCTCCAATGGAAATCTGGGAGTTCGTACGTATGATACAAATGACTTTACTGTGAATGTAAATGGCACATTAAATGTGTCAGATACAATCTATCTAAATGGTTCTCCCTTGTTCTCTGTCAGCGGTATTGTTGGAGATGCCAACTTTAAACTGCTTGGAAGAAACATCTATATTCTACCAGAAAATCCAGGAGGTGTAGCAGTAAACTACAGCGAACCGACTGGAAACTTGTTCCATATCGCTGGGAACAATAGCGGCAACCTACTTGTGTTGGATAGTGTGACTCCGGATGTTCATTTAAATTACAGAACCTCCAATGCGTTGAACAACACACATCCTATGTACCGAACCGGTATGTCGAATAATACGTTCTTCCTTGCTCACAGGTTCAATTACAGTAACATTACAATTGATGACTCGTATACGGAGTGGTACAATGCTTGGAAAGTAACCCCTCCCGTATCTGTTCCAAATCAGAATCTCCCTAACTTTAACAGTACTTTCCAAGGAACACTCACCTTAAACGCTGCCCAACCCAATCTGTATTTCAAGACTTCATCGGATGATAGAATACCATATACCAGTCTCGTCGGAGATAATGGTGGCAATCTATTTGTTCGCTACATAGATGTTGGTGTTGGTATCGGTACGAATAGTCCATCGGCGCGTCTTGATGTTCGCGTTGAACCAAGTAACGCAGGCGCTCAAAGAGGGTCATCTGATTTATTCAAGGTTTCTAATAACACAGATATTGAAGTCTTTACAATTAAAAACAATGGGTTCGTCGGTATAGGTAGTAATAACCCGATCACACCTTTGCACGTCATCGGTGCAAGCACTTTTGATGGTATGATACATGGAACAAGCAATGTGATACTTGATGCCAATATTGAGGTGTATGGAAACAGCTTAGTGCACGGAAACACCATTACAGACTCTGATTTGCGACTAAAGAGTGAACTGAAGCTAATCGAGAGCGCCCTCGACAAGGTCAAGCAACTGAGTGGATATACATTCAAGATGAACAACCAGGAACAACGATGTGCGGGTTTGATTGCCCAAGAGGTTAAGGAAGTATTGCCTGAAGTCGTACACGAAGGGACAAAAGGTTTCTATGGCGTGGCTTATGGCAACATGATGGGTCTTATTGTAGAAGCAATTAAAGAGCTTTCTATCAAAGTAGAAAAAATAGCGGAGCGTCTGCCCCCAACGCCTATCTAGATATCATCCCGCACTAGCTCCCATCTAGAGCACCAGACGCTTCTGGTGTCCCCCTCGAATGTCAAGGTTCACCATGATGGTTTCGCCAGCATCTTGCAGGTGCTTGCAGAAGGCGACGTCCTCCGAACACATGTCCACGAGGAAAGGAACGTCCTCTTTTCCAGTCTCGATCTTTTGCAGGTCATAATAAAAGTATGGGTACTTAAGCTTTTCAACGACCCCCTTCTTGATTGCCATCAGTCCCATGCCGCTGTAAGCGACGGGCATGTACTTTTGTTCAGTCTCTTTTTTATAGGTTTCTACAGACTCAGGTGTAATAAACTCAAAGCTTCCGTTTGCTTTAAAGAATGCAGTGTCCCAGTCTTTCACAGTGGCGTAGTGTACATTGTCCTCCATAATGTACAAACCAGACGTCACGTTGTGTGGGCTGTTGACTAAGTCAAGGATCATCTGGGGTGAAAAGATAATATCGCTATCAAGCCAAACAATCACATCATAGTCGAGTTGTCCCTGGAATGGCTTCTGAACGGGACCAGCCATCACGTCATTGCCAAGGCACTTGGCACGGGCAAAGGGAACAAAGCTGGAATAGTTCTGGCTCATAATAACTTCGTGTCCTGCATTGCTACACGCCATAATCAGTCGGGTCCAGCACAGGAGAAACTCGCGCGAATAATCACGCCCAGGCATACAGAAGACAATTTTCATTTTAGTTGGTTGGTTGTTGTTGTAACTGAATAAGATGTTGCTCTTTTTCTTATATGGTTTCATTTATCACTTCTTCAGCAGTCTTTTTTCCGTAAAAGGCAAGAAGAACCTTTCGAAAAGAGTACTGGAAGTTGTAGGCAATCGCTTCAAAGACATCACGATTTCGGTGTCATCCAATTCAACAGTATCAGCTTCTATGTATGTAAACGCAGCATATGCGATGCGCTTTCCTCTGTCGCTGGTAATGTCATTACCTAAACCAAGCACACGTGGATGTAGACCCGCATTCGGATAACTTGCATGACTGTTGCGCGCTACATAAACGATCAGAAATCCATTGTCATTCTTTTTACAATCTTGCCAGTTCCGCCATTGCCCTTGTCCATATCCATGAGCATGAAAATAGACTTTAACTGGTCTCGCAGTGCATTCGTCGTAGAGAATAGTGACGCCTTCGGTGTCGTGGACATGATAACCTGCACACGTCGACATGGGGCACATATAACAGCATCCGATACCCAAATTATCCTTGTAGTAAAACCGGTAGTTGTGATATACATACATTTCGTTGTCTAGTGTGATTCTACCTTTAAACAGGAGACACGGGTTCCGATTTGCCAATGTTCCAATCTTGTTCAATGGAAAGTCTTCTTCTTGTGGATGAAAACGCAATTGTATTCCTCTGTTGAGACAGTAGTTCATTTTACACAATCGCTACATTTATTTTTACATGTTTTGGTTTTTCCATCCGACTTGCTTCAAGGACATAAAAAACAGCAACTTTACAACACTTATTTACAAAATTGATAAGAATACGATAAAATCGTGCTATTTTAAAAAGTTGTAAAAATTAGAAAATGCAAAAAAGAAGCGAAAAAGAAAAGGCAGCCATCTTCCTTCGGCTACAGGCAAAACAAAAAGTGCATTTGACATGGAATGATGTGGTGGAGTTTCAGTTTACTGAATTGCAAAATGAGCGAAGCAAAACTATAGTAAGAAAAATTCTACAAGACGACCCCACAATTAAGTTGGCTGAAGACAATTGGATTATGTTGGAAACAAAGGCTCAATTCAATAATGCGGCACGTTCCATTGCAGAATTTTACGAGATGCAGCCCAAGTCTATTGAGCGCAGCATGTATCTACAAAATGCATTATTTTCAGCATTGGAAAGTGAATGGATTGAAAAAGAAATTGATGACATCAACGTGGCGGATATTCGTAATCATATCAAAGCAACTCCTCCTGTATCAGAGTCAGAATTCAAGGCGGCTATGAAAACTTACGGGGATCTGAACATAAAGACTACGATTGATATTGCCCGCGCGCAAGAAAAAAACGACCATGGTGCATTGAGTACTCGATTTGCTCAACTGTTTACACGAACAAATAAGAGTAAAGTAGTTCCACGGAATTATTCGACACAATCGCCTTCATCTGGTGGTGCTAGGAAAAATACTGTGACAAAAAAAAGTAAAAAATAAACGAGAGAGGTACAGCCAATCCACCATTGAAACGAAAACAATTAGGTCGACAGCACTATGTTGAATTTATTTTTGTAGCAACCACAAGTACATTGTATAAACCGTTTGCGCTCACAGCAACATCAATCCTATTCAATCCTGCATTATATTCTGCTTTTCCGTAACCCAGTACATTGGATGCCGAAACAAGGACCATTGGGTCTCTAAACACACTTGAGAAATAAGTGGGCATAGCCAGCGTGCCGGTAAGTGCAGTGGTTTGTATTGTAGACCGATAAATGGCATCGCCTGCACCAGGTGTCTGCACTACCCCAAAGCTTTCGGTGGTGCCCGCTTGTAACGGATTCGCCACATCTGTAAAGAACGAGGTTGCTCGAATGTTGCTGGTACTTACAATACCACCTTCTACAAATAGTTTTTCCGTTGATCTAATGTTCGACGAATTTATGGAAAGTGCATAGTCTTTTATGTATGCCAAGTTTGAACCATTGTCTTGAATCTTTAACCCCCAGGGACTGGTGTAGGTGACTTTTTGATAATAGTAACCACTTTGATATGCAAATTGTTGTGGTGCAATCGGTTGAATAGAAACATCAATTATATCTCCATAAGAAGCTGGTTTAGTTAGGCGGGTCGTAAATGTCGTTTTATCTGTGGAAGAGTTGTAACCGAATTCGAGCTTAAAGTCAGTTAATGAATCTAAATTTGAAAATCCTAGTTTTATTCCATTTCGGTGTATCGCTGCGTCTTTCCCATTTGCTTCATAGTTTCCATTCATTTCTACATCAAATGTACTTGTTGAAGCCGTGTTCACTAAGAACAATTTGTTCGTAGGAGCAAATGCAATCGGTACAGACGACGAATATACATCATTTACACCCATTCCACTAATAGCAACCGAACTACCCAACACGGGTGCAGAAGCGTTTGTCGCAGTAGGTCTCCCAAACGTAAGGGTACTTCCTTTTCCATTCACAGCAAGGCAGAAGGTTGTTGAGGCTTTTATGTCTATCAGATATTGAAAGGAGAGGCTGTTATATTCTACTCCGCTAATTTGCATCGGTGTAAATGCAATCGCCGTTTGTGAGGATGTATACGCAGAAGGAACTGTTGCGTACAATCCAATGGTTGCTAAGACGGATGTATTCAGGAAGGTGTTGTCTAGTCCAGTTGTATAGGGGATATTTGCTGAGATAAGGTAACGACCAGCATAGAGGTCAAAAGATGCCAACACATGGTTTTCCTGATTGGTATCATTTGTTACGATCGTCTTTGTATTGTTGCTGCTTGCACTGGGCTTATACAAGTAAAAAGGGTACATCGCACCAGGGCTATTTGTTGCGATATTGAGAGAAGTAAAGAAGTCTCGACCTGCAATAATAATATTGCTTGCCGACAACGTTCCGCTGATGAGGGCATCACCTCGAACGTCGAGGTTCGCAGTAGGATTAGATGTCCCAATACCCATTGATGTACCATAAGATAGAGATCCAGATGCAGATGTGTTTATGGTTTCAGGAGTACTGACGACAAAAAAACGTCCATTGCTTTGACCAACCAACACATTGCTACTTACTGCACCATTAGGGAGATTACTATTGTATAGCCGTATACTTGTTATTGGAAATGCACTTCCAAAGGCGGCGACTTCTTCTTTACCATATGTTGAACTTCCGAACACATCCACAATGCGCTCCGTTGCCATCTGTCTAAAATGGAAGCACTGTTACACTACCATATCCGCAGAACATTTTTTGTCCAAATCATACCGCACCCTTTCGGTATATATCTTTTGCGATGCGATAGGCGTCTGTGTGGTTGACCATGGGTTCCGGATATCCTAAGACTGTTTCAGCATATAGAGCTCGTGTGGACGGACTGTGCCATGTATGAATGTGTTTTGCAGGTACCTCGGATAGCTCGGGTACCCACCTCTTGATGTAGAGGGCTTCGGGGTCGTATTTCTTGCCTTGTTCCCATGGATTAAAGATACGAGCAAAGGGTGTGCTGTCTGCGTAACCTATTGCGCTCCAAACCCACCCTCCCCAATTGCTTGCAAAGTCAATATCAACCAAACTCTGTGCAAAAAATTGCAATCCTTTTCTCCAATCAATGAAAAGGTCCTTTGCAAGAAACATAGCCACGCACATTCTCAGGCGGTTGTGCATCCATCCAGTCGCCGCAAGTTGTCGCATACCGGCGTCAATAAAGGGGAAACCTGTGCTGCCTGTGCACCATTGCTGGAAGTCTGTGGCGGAGTCGTTCCATCCTCCTCTACTTCTTTCTAATCGAATACGAACATGTTTATCGACGTCATCCAGTAGTTCAGGTCGGTAGTACACAATTCTTGCGTAGAAATCCCTCCAGTACAATTCTCGATTGATCCCGTGGCACTTCCCAAGAACATTTGTCACCTGCCAAAATACTTCTCGCGAAGACAAACATCCATATTTTAAGTAGGCTGACAAGCGGGTTGTGCCTTCGATGGATGGTGTATTGCGCTCGGTGTCGTATTGACGTTTCAATCGAAGGTTGCTTTGATTTAGCAACTCGAGACCTTTCTCACGACCACCAACAAGTGTTCCGTCTTGCTCTTCGTTACCTTTTCCTTCCCTCGGTGTGCTAAGACTTTGCATTCGCTTCAATACTTTGGCATCTGTTGGCTGTCGTGTTGGTTTTAGCATCACATGGTCCAGATCGATTGAAAAGTCAACTGGTTTTGCTGGATCTTCTTTACTCTTGTTTCTGTAAAAGGCAGTGAATACTTGATACTGTTTTTCGTTCATTGCGTTACCACCTATCGTATACAGTGTGTGGTTTCCATGAACCACATGTACCTCCCCTACTTTTTTCCCACGTCCAGTTGCCCAGTTGCGAATGCGCGTCTCTCTTTCTTTGGCATAGGGTGTATGGTCAGAAGATATACAAATTCCTTTCAATGTATACTCCTTCATTATTTTTTGCAGAACCTTCTCATATGTTCCTACTTCCATGCACAACCCACCTTTTAGTTGCTGGTTAAGATCCAGTAAACTTTCGCACATAAACCGCACAGATGTTTGACTGAAGTACGTGTTTTGTGTTTTATCGGTTTGTTCAGGCGTGAAAACAAACAGAGGAAGCAGCAGAACATCACTTTGATCTTTCGCGCGTTCCATCTCAACAACTTTGACTGCTTCCTGTAGCCCCAAGTTGTCAAACAAACGGAGATCACGTGTAAATATATATATAACTATTTTTTGTGTATTTGACATTTCTATCTATTACATTTGACATTTTAAAAATAACAACAATTGCACTTAGAAGACTAGAATGGCGCGGTGCACCCGCCATCACACCCTCCTGACATGCGTGTTTGTATCTTCTTGTATCTTTTCATTGTACCACCACCATTTTGTGCCTGCTCTTTTGTCTCTTGTACTTCTTGTGCTTCTTGAGCTTCTTTTATGCTGCTAGCTGCCGCGCTACTACTGGATGCTGCACTGCTACTACTGGCTGATGGGCTGCTCTTTAATTTATCTTTTTGGAAGCATGTTCTTTCCAAGACAGTCGGGATGCTGGTGTCTATTTTTTCGAGTTGCTTGATACGTTTCTTCAAAGCTGCCTCCTCATCTTTTAGAATGTCTACCTCATCATTTATTCGCTGGTATTCACCATTATAAATAGCTGTGTATTTTGCTTTTTGCGCAAGCATCTTGGACTTTGCCATAGAGAGGCAAGCTTTCTTGTCTTTCTTGATTTCTTCTTCCAAGCACGACTCCACTTCAGTGATGTACGTCTTCATAACCTTCTGTTTAATATACGTCTTACTTCGTTCATTCAATTCTGTCTCTTTATCCAGCTCGCCCAGCCTTGTCTCAATCGCTCGGATGCGCCTTTCTGCTGCAGCCAATTCACCTCCGGTCACAGGAACCTCCACCACGCGTACATTTGGATAGGCGAACTGTCGCACATCCCGCTCTCTGTTAAGATAACTAATCAGTCCCGAAACCTTATCTGCAAATCGAGTGACGCCATTATCCGTGAAGGATCCAGTTTCGTTCAAATATAGATTTGAGAACTCATCCATGGTGGTGGGTATGGCTTCCTCTCTTGTCATCATGAGGTTGAGAAGCTTCACGAGCTGCAATGGATCCTCGCCGTATGGCGTTGCCGTCATAAGCAACAGCCGCACACTGTCACGTCCCGATATGTTGTAGGATGACTGGATCATGCTTTCTAAGATGCCGACGTTTGGTTTCTCAGCTTGTACGAGCTCATTGTTGTAGAGCTTGTGAGCTTCATCAATGATGATCAGTGTCTTCCGGAGAGGATCTCTTTCACCATTTCTGTCTACCATTGTCTTGTAGAAGGCATTTCTTTTCAATAGCAAGTTGCTAAACTGTTTGTAGCTCATCGGCGTGATCCAACTTTTGCTTAACAGACGTAACCGATCTGTGTGCGATGACGGCATTTTAAACTTTTCATCTTGCAAACGATCCGCGATGGGTCCATGGCAAACTTGTTGAAACATGTTTTTCCAGATCTCACTTTTCAGCGTATGTCGCGTGACCCAGATGATGCTATAATTGTTTAATTCAAAGCTGCGACTTGCTGCTGCAATTGCCGAGCATGTTTTGCCAGTACCTACTGAATGCCACAGCAACAAGCCTTTGTAAGGTGATGATGGTTGAAAGTATGTTTGCACGAATCGTTGAGACGGCGTTAGCTCTGTAGCGGATACAGTTGTATCTGCGCCTCCCACTCGTTTTACTTCCACTGGATTGAACCTCGACTGAACCTTTTGTGACTGACTCAGCTGAGACGGTGACTGGAGCTGGGACTGAGGCTGAGTCGTTGACTGGGACGGACTTTGGGACAGAGACTGGGACTGAAGCTTAGGTGACTGAGACGGCAACTGGGACTGAGATTGAACAAGCTCCTGTCCACTAGCTGTTTCTGCTCTCATGGACTCCACTGGGGGGACATCGTCTTGTTCACTAGTGGCACTATACATTTCACTTTGCGATTTCACAATAGTGCTCGGGGGTCCAGGGGGTACGTTATTACTGAACGCAGTGGTAGTAGACATCGATGATGTAGGCTTGCTAGACATTAACTCCATGTCGGAAACATCTGGAAGGATCAAGGAGCGAGGAGCGATGGGCTCCTTCTTGCCATTCACCATTCCACATTTGTTTTCCGCTTTAATCGCTGGCCAAACAAATAGCTTGTATTTCTTTTCAATGAAATCACGCAGCTCCAGATACGATAACTTTTTCGACAGCAGAAAACGACTCGCGTTGGACTCCACATCCATACGCGCATATTTTTGGACACCCCCCTTTGGTTTTCGTTGCTTCAGCTGTTTCAGCTTCCCACCCCTGCTCTCTTTTTCTCTTGTTTTCTTGTTCACCGGGTCAAAGATCATGATACCGTCTGTTGCGAACTTGGCTTGAATGCCTTTCATTATCAAGTCATCCTCGCTTTCGACACCTTTTTCCATCTCAAATGTATGGACTGTTTTGGTCAGAGGCGCATCGACCGCAATCAGTCTGCCCACTCTCTCAAACTCTGCAGCTAGTGTCAGTTGACGGATGTCCGTTTTCATCTGTAGAAGAAACAGCTCCGCCATGGTTTCGGCATCGTAACCCTTATTCTCCAGCGACACATCATAGCGGAACACATGCAATGCCCATCCACGCCCAGGTACAAAATCAAGCCCTTTTTGACCACAGAAGCGTGTCCCTCTACCTACCACTTGCGTCTCGGCGTTCGATGTTATTTGTGGCTCCAGGATGTGCATATACTTGACATCGAACACATCCAGCCCCTCTTTATACCCGTTGTCCAGAATCAGAAAGCGTATAAGCTCCCCGTGTACATTTTCTGGTCGAGAGTTAAACGTGGTAATGATGCTCTTTTTAAGATTTACGCTGATGGGTTTGCCGTATATGTTTGTAGACACCAATACAGCAAAGGTATCCCCGAAGGAGCTTTGCAGACTTTCTGTGGACTCCATGTTGTGTTTCTTGTCATATGCCATCTTGTATCCCGAGGCTAAAAAGGTGCTTGCAATTGCTTTCGCTCCATGCATCAGTGGTTTCACATCCGAATAGATAATGTGTTTATACCGCCGCCCATGTTCTCTATAGTCTGCCTCATCCAGAGTATTTATAAGCTTCATCATGGCATCTAACTTTGGTGATACGGTTGGTAAGTCTTTTAATAACTTTTCAGGTGAAAACGTCGACGAGTCCAGTTTGTGATAAGACTGGGCTTTTGACCAATTAGCAACCTTTCTTATACAGTTGGCGGATGCTGACATGCCCTCTGTAATGGAATGCGATTTGATTTTTACGTAACGCAACATTTGACTAAAACGGTGAATAAAAATTATTATTTACAGCACAGCAACAAGACCACTACGCGTTGCTACTACTACTCGCGCTACTACTACTCGCGCTACTACTACTCGCGCTACTACTACTTGGTCCCGCTAAATCTCTTGCATCGCTTCTGTCGCTGGGCAGTTCGTGTGGATAGCACAGATTGTGGATGGTGAGAGGGGAAGTCCTGCCCACCCTTTGAGCTCTTCCAACTGCCTGCGTTTTATCCAAACCCATTGCATGGAAAATGACCACATCCGTAGCCGTGCTAATATTGATGCCGCTCCCGGCGTGGAACGTATTAAGCATAATCACACGCACCTCACCTCTTTCAAACCTCTCCAGGTTGCGCATCATCGTTGCTGTCGTACCTTTCATTTCGCAGCTATTGATCCCTTCATCTTGTAGCCGCTGAGAGATCCGATTGAATGTGTTTTCTACACGACTAAAGACAAGGAACCGCCCTTCTGGTTTTTCGTGAATCAACTTAATTAAGGTTTCTTCTTTATCCAAGGTACGCGGAANAATAGGAGGTACGGCGACGTTGTTTGATTTATGTTTCTCTTCCACCACAGCAACAAGATGAGCAGCTTCAATGGGCGCACGGCATTCCGGACAAACCGAACACTTGTTAGGACCACCGGAAGAACCGGGCATTCGCATCCATTGTAAGATACATGCGCCGCACATCACATGTGTACAGGGTAAGATAACGGGAGTGTCCAATGTATCCATGCAGATCGAACAACTCTTTTCTTTCAGCTGCGTGACCCGCTCTACCAAGGCAGCCATCTTTTCTTTCAACCTCGCCAACTCCGTGTCCAACGTCCGCAAACGTGTGTCACGGTTGTCTTGTGGAATGTGAATGTCGTGAACATACTTGATCGCCAGTTCCTTGTTGTGAATTTCTCGCTCCAGGTTTCGAGTGACCAATTGCAGGACGTCATCTTCCGTCTCATTTTGCCCTCCCATGGCTCGAATCGCCCCCGATATATCGTTTGCATTAATCCTGTCCAACACGTCCCCTTGCAAAAAGGGTTGAATCGCACGCAATCTTGCTGGCATTCGGCATTCAATGTATCTTTCTACCGGAGCAGGGACGACAAAGGAGCGCTGAACAAACTCTGGGTTTCCTTTAATGAGAACATACCGGAGCAGCTCTGGATCCAAGTGACGAATAGAGTACGTCAATACGCTGCGAGTGCTAGACTTATGCGCCAGGACAGGATACGTACTAGTAATCATCCAAAGAAAGCGGAAGTCCAAGCATGGAATAAAGTTTAACATGTCATGCGCCTCGTCCACCATAATACGTCCCCATGAATCGAGCGGATTTTCTGTTCTGTAAGGAATATCAAAATGCTGAATCATCTTCTTGATCATTGTATTTTTTACAAGTACCAAATCATATTCGGAGAGTTTGTCACGGATTAAACTAGCGTTTGCACCTTCATAGGGCAACTGTTTTCGAAAAGCCGCCTGACTGTCAATGACGAGGGCATTGAGTGAGGTGTGTTGTTTAAGGGCTTCCATCCATTGAATAAAAACAGGACCATGAGGGACAATGACCAGAGTGCTCTTAATAAACTTGTCTTCTGGTATGGTTTGTCGACCGTTTCTTTCAATGACTGTGTAAGCGCTCCCAGAGTATGCACTCGATATCATCTGCTGCTCCTTATGAATGTCGTCTGTCGGGTTTCCAGCAATAATAGCTAGGGCTGTTAGTGTTTTTCCGTAGCCAACGATGTCTCCCAGAACTCCAATATTACTGCGAATACGAAAGCTTCCTTTACAACGTCCGTTGACCACGGTAGGTGCGTTCGCAGGGATGTTGTATTGAACCGATCCAGTTTTTTCAAACAACAGAGCTTTGTGTACGGCTGCAAGCTGATGGGGCTTCATTTGCGCTGTAATCTTTTCTGGTTGTTCATAGGCAGGGTCTTCTGCGGTCACTTCACCTCTGTACTGATGGGTTTCTTGGAGGACTGGATGTGCTCTTTTCATTTCGAGGTTAAGATCGACGTCGACNATTGCCACTCTTTATACTATATATGTACGAGAGCTTAAATGCTTTTCTGTTTCTAAATTTCATCAAAAGTTGTATGTCTTCTTGAACTCTGTGGCTGTCATGACCGGGATGCCGAGTGATTTCGCCTTTGTTACTTTTCCACTTTCGTCACTGGGATCCTTCGCTACCACAACACTTGTATTCTTGCTGACAGACGTGGTGACTTTTCCACCCCTGAGAGTGAGTGCTTCCTCCAATCCAGTGTCACGGAAACCAGTGAAAACGACCGTTATTGAGAGGGCTGGTTTTGGTGCAGCAGCAGCAGCCGCAGTAGCATTCGCATTTATGTTCATAGCTGCGAATGCCGCAACTGGAGCTGCAGCAGCCATAGAACAAGTAACGCCAATGTCCTTCACGAAGGCATAATACTCTGGAAGCTGGTCTACAAACTGCCGAGCAAAGACCGATCCCATCCCATCCAACGCCACCACTTGCTCGTAGGTGGGCGTCTTTTCCTTTACGATGTCAGGGAATGCTTTCACCACCAGTTCAATCTTCTTTTTACCTAGACCGCGTCCAAAGAGGTTGCAAGAGACCATCAAGTCTACGCAGTTCTTAGGCTTGCGTACTTTCTCAAGAGCCTCATAGATATTGTCCGCAGTCTTTTGTTGGATGCCGCTCATCTTCACCAACTCCGCCACTTTTACATGCACAAGCTGCTTAATCGTAATCACACCGTTATCGTACATCTTGGCAAGCAGACCACTTCCAACACCCTTGACACCCATATGGGATATGAAGTGTTCCATCTTCTTGAGCTGCATATCTTTTGCAACTTCACTGGTTCCCTCGACACCAGATCCCATGGCGCTTGCGTTCAACACGGCATCGACATGGGTCTCGTTCCATTTCCACGGAATGGTTGGAAAGCTAGGCTCCGTGGCTTTCTGCAAGACCCGAACAATGTAAGGAATCACATCTCCGCTGCGGATAATAACAATGTGCGCACCAGGTCCAATGACGTTTTGTTCAATAAACTGGGCGTTGAAGCCGGTGGCTTTACGGATACTGGCGCCAGAGAGCTGCACTGGATCAAACTTGACCAGAGGCTTCAGAAAGCCATCCTTGCTCACATTCCATTCGACCTCGGTGACAATGACCTCGGCTTCGTCGTGGGTAAGAATGGTTTTGATGGCGAAACCATAGGCGGGGTTCTTGCCCTTGACCACTTTATGCATCTCATTGTGAATCACCACAAGCCCATCAATCTCGTACTCGGACTCTTGGCGACGACGAATCAGTCTTTGGCTCAGACTATCCATGGTCATGTTTTCCGTACTCATGATTGCGTTGTCAGTCACAAGGAATCCTGACTCGGCAAGCTTGCCAAGACCAACGTGCGGCAGCGCTTTTGGTTCCATGAGTTCATACGCCACAAAGTCTAGGTACTTGGTGATNTCTGGATCAGCCTTCTTTGCATGCATGGCACCGGCGGCTACATTACGAGCCATGGCGCCTTTATGCTTGATCTTCTCCCAACCTGCTTTGGAAATGATAATTTCACCACGGACCGCCAGCACGATGGTGTTGTCTTTCTTCGCAGAAGCCACAGGCGCTTTCACAAACGGAAGCTTGAAGACCGCATCAGACTTGGGTAGACCACGGATCTTTTCAACGAGACCACTTACGTCTTGACCAATGTACCCATCTCCTCTGGAATAAAGACGCACACTTCCATCCGAGTAATACACCGCCATTCCCGAGTTGCCATCTAGCTTGTCAGAAACAACGACTGTTCCAGGGTACTTGCTGATCCATCTTCCAAGGGCTTTGGGATCGTCGCGGATTTTCTCTAGACTTCCCATCCAAAAGGGGAGATCTACTTTTGTTCCGTGAACAGGCGCTCCGATGACAAAGAGCGCAGGATGGGCAGGGTCCAGACCTCGTAGATACTCTTTTACCATATCGAAGACATCATCGGTAAGTAGTTGTTTCCCTTTATTGTAATAGGCGTCGCTTGCTTTTTCCATCACATCGCCTATCTCGGTAATGCTGAGTTTTTTCAATTCTACGATCGGGTTCTTCTGGAGCAATGTAAAGGAAACCATGGTGATATAATACCTATAATATATATTTATTGTTAGAAATGAGTTTACTAATGATTTAAAGCTAAAGTAGTATTGGTAATAACTTCACCTCTTACGATTCACTAATTACCCAACCAAATGTCTTTTCTTTTAAGTCATTTATTTTCAGCTATGCAAGCTATCTATACAGCGATTCATCCTATTGCGCAGATGGTGGATAAAACGCATGCATTCATTAAGAGCATTATCCCATCGTATGTTCACCAAGTCATCCAAGTTGATGTGTGTGCGGGACATGTGACGATCAAAGAGATTTTTCAGAACACCTTGTTCTTGCGTTTCTGCGGATATGGATGGGAACGTTCAAGACCATTTGTACCGTACGAGCTGCAGAACGTACAAAAAGAAAATCAGACATCTGTCGATGGTGAGGTAGCTGCTACTTCAACATTTTACTTTATTCGAACATGGAATCACTACTTTGGATCGAGCGCCGACTACTTTCTAAGTGAAAACAACCTATCCTGGGCTCTTTGTTGGGATCCTAAGCAACACCTCATTGAAGATTCGTGGGTCTTCTCGGACTCTGGATTTGTCTACATGTTGAGCAAATACATGGAAAGACAAAAGATTGAATGCAAAGAGGTGTTATCAGCTGCGATCCAAGGACAGGAACTAAAATATACAAAAAGTATTATTAATCAATTAACCATTCCCGACAATGCCACACCGCGTGCAATTTATGCTTTGGAGCGTTATCTGTCGGAAATTTCTTTCTTAGATGATGCCATTGACAAAAAGGAGGAGGACATTGTTCTCGGTTATATTGATCAGAATCTGGATGAAAAGGAGGTGCAAAA
>JGI24768J34885_10000067_pt1 | contig 26853 bp, 25 predicted proteins | sample LakOntMetagenome_FD_34885 | JGI IMG/M metagenome (IMG submission 34885) | reverse complement strand
AATTAACAAACCGTTAGGTCTGCAATCGTTTGAGGAGCCTGCGTCATGACCCCGTGCCCAACTAAGCATTTTAAGAAATTTGCTTACGGACAAGTGTTGCTGCTTACCTGGGTATATCCCTTTGCTTTTGCCTGCTGTTTGATTCCCTTCAAGCGGTAGTTTACATTGTTTGTTCGCCATGCTGTAAGATGTTCTTTGTTTTTGTCACGCCACTGCTTCATATTCTCTGCATTATGTTTCAGGTATTCCTCTTCGTTTTCACCTCTTTTCTTTTCACGGTAGGACTTGTAGTATTTTTTATCATTCTGTCTCTCGTTCCTCTTCGCCTTAACTTCAGGACTCGCTTTCTGTCTCGCATCCTTCTCCCTGCACTTCCCACAACGTTTGACGGTGGTTCCGTTTTTCCCAATAAACATGCTGGGATCCCTCCAGCAGCTGCAGTTTACGCATTTTTGCTTGGACACCGGCAGAACGGGCAAATCTGGATCTTGAGGCGGCTCATTCATTTCTATATTACCTTGATATTATCACTATATCTAGTGCGAAAATAACTTTAAATGCGTTTTATACGGTGAAGCTGTTCGAACAAACCAGATTTAATATCAGAAAATCTGGTAATACTCTTACAACCAAGGTTATTTACCAAGATAAGGAGACCTTACCTCCTCATCTTAAAACACATATCACCCTCACTGAGTTCAATCAACATGTATATATCCCTGAACTTGGGTGGGTTAGTTTATAATTTTTGTTTTCTTTTTCTTTTTATTTTAGTTCGCGGAACACATAATCTCATCACCCATCTGTTCTTGGTTGCTAGCTGTATAGCACTTATAGCTCGTGATCCAGTCAGATGCGAACACGAGATTCTCACATTCGTCATCCTCCTTTGATTGAGAAGAATGACACATCATCCAATCAAAGTACCTATTCCATGCGGTAGAACAGTCTCCAAGAGAAATCTTCTCACAGAAGACGACGACATCCTTCTTGCCGTGGCACGCCGCGATGATAGGGCATAGCTCATCCATCGGGATGCTCATGCGATAGAGAACATCCAGACAATTCACGCGATTGTTCAACGATGCTTCAAGTGAAACGCTTTTAAGCATCTCCGTCTCCTCTGCCGTAGCAGTTGTATCCATTGGATTGAACTTCGTCATCAACGCATTGATCTCATCCTCAAGATATTCCGTATCTCCAGAAAGACACGCCATCACCATATGGTGAACCGAGTTCTTAATAGTTTCTTCACGATTGACATTCATTTTGCCTGTTGCTTGTTTCTTGTTGTATGCTGATATACGAATTGCTTTATATACTAAGGTAATCCTGTTTCTATTGTTATAATCATATTACCTTGATATTATCACTATATCTTGTGCGAAAATAACTTAAAATGCGTTTTATTTTTGTATACCGTATTTTCAATGCGGGTTGGGTGGTAATTTATTCATTTACCAAAGCTGTTCGAACAAACCAGAAATATGGTAATATTCTAATTGGCTTACCTCCTCATCTTAAAACACATATCACCTTCACCGAGTTCAATCAACATGTATATATCCCTGAACTTGGGTGGGTTAGCTTACTAATTTGTATTGGCGACATGATCACCTATAGGAAAACAGATTTGTTATTATAATTATTTTTTTACGTTTTTGTCTCTAGTTGGAATCGCTTCCTCCCCTAGGTTTCCCTAGGGGGCCGACTGTATCTTAAGCCGAGTCAGGATTATCATCTCCTTCACTCTCGACCAACTCCCGTTCAGTCTGTGACACCCAACCATAGCCTGATTTAGCGGCTTTAGGTTGTAAGTATGCGGGTTGCCCAATCCTTAACATTATTACCATACCTGTGTTCATTATTCACAGCCGGGTCTAACCTTTCGATTAGACCGTTGGTAGTTAAGGCTCTAAGGGTATTCCCGAACAACAAGGAATTTCGCAGAAGAGCTAAACTCTCCCACTAACAACTAACAATGATGGCTTGTTCCATCCCGGATGTCCAAACGGTTTTTCCATTGCAAGAGTCCGGATTGCAATGGCGTGTTGTTTTTGCGCTCTATCAACTTGAAAAAGCGAGTCCTCCCATTCCAGACATCACACGCAGGACGTTGTACGACAGGGCGTACACACGGACCTTGGCGGAACCCGAGTCCAGGAAGCCAGACTTCAGCTCCATCTGCAGGGTGGCTGTGTCTATGCGGCTCATATTTATTGTGCCCGACGGCTGATGCTCCTCTGGTTTCAATCCGAAGGAATACACGTTGATTCCCTTGTCGGCACCGGCGGCGGCGGAGGTAGGCACGTTCTCGTGGTGCTGGAAAGGCTGCACCATGGAAAAGTACTCCCCGGGACGCTCCGCGAAGCGGTCGTGACCATTCAGCTGCAGCTTCGCCCTGGCGATGGGGTTAACACCGAGCTTGGAGTAGCTGAAGTAGTTCTTATCATCGACCTCACTCTCGTGCTGGACAACCCACACCAGCTCCTTGCAGGGGTGGTTGAAGGACAGCTTGATCTTGGGCGAGCTGCTGTTCACGGACTCGTCGCCGGTGAACTGCAGCTGCTCGATCAGGTACTCATGCGACAGCTGAGCGAATCGCCGTCGCTCGTCGGTGTCCAGGAAGATGTAGTCAACCCAGAGAGCGGCGGATCCCATGACGGGGGTGGGCAGGTTTCCGGAGTCAACCTTCACGAGCTCGGAAGCGGCGCGGAACTCGATGTTGACACGCACCTCGTGGTACTGGAGGGCGATCAGGGGCAGAGCGAGCCCGGGGTTGCGGCAGAACCAGAACTGCAGGGGCACCCACAGGGTGGTTGCCGCGGTCACCGACTCGCCCACCATGCGAGCATAACCGTCCTTCTTCCCGGCTGTCTGGGTCAGCTCGTTCCAGATGTACATCCAGTCACCGTACATCTTGTCGATTCGCTGCCCTCCGATCTCGATCTCAACGTTCTTAATCATGGCAAGACCAACAAAGTCAACCCAGCTCGGGCCGTTGGAACCAGTCAAAGCGGGCAGATCAACCTGCAGGTACATGCGGTGGATCAGATCTCCGTTACGGGAGATGGTGCATGTCACACGTCGACCGAAGTCGGCGGCACCGTTGAATGTCTGCTCGATGGATTCAATGGCGAAGTTGGTGTGACGGCGGTAGACCACCTTGAAAAAGGTGATCTGGGGGTTACCGGTCAGGTAAACGTCTTGAGCGCCATAGGCAACAAGTTGAAGGAGTCCTCCACCCATTTGTAATAAGTGTATACTATATACTAAGAAAAAAAAATTGAAAGATTTTTTATTTTATCTTCTTTCTGCGTATGAATGCGTTAGTATATGGTGCTTATGTCGGGAATCGAACCCAAAACCTTTCCCTTGTAAGAACATAGTTACAAAGGGAACGCGCTGCCAATTGCGCCACACAAGCCCATATAAATGGTCCAAAAATAAACAAAACCGGCTATCTGCGGACCACCCTGACTTTTGGTGCATTTTTTTTCGTGACAATGGAATTCGCGTTGTACTCCTCCTCATCATCGGCTTCACGCGCGCCGCCGGACGCGCGCTTATCGTTTTCCATGGCTTGCAGGTTCCAGAATTCATTTGTACAAACACGGAAGTCATCGTGCATTTTTGCTTTGTAGAAGAACACCATGTCTTCTAGTTTGTTGCTCTGTACCTTATTGTTGATCACCAGACACTCGTAGTTTTCCGTGCACTGGTCCATGATCTGGCAGAACACATCAAAGGTCGGGAACATGCCCGCGAAGTTTTCATAAATCCTCTTTCTGTTGCTGACATAATTCTCCCGCAAAATAAAGACAAAGTCAATATTGGTTCTTAGCGACGGGGGCACTCCAAGCGGATACTGCATAGTAATTAAGAAGAATATCTTTAAGTGCCTTCCGTTCATAAAAATGTACCGGATCGACTTATCACTTGTCCAAGAAGCATCAAACAAACAGTCATCCAGAATCAAGAAGGCGCGAGGGTCAATCACGCTCCCTCCATACTTTTGTTTTTCCTGGAACTGTTGGTCACAAATTTTCTCCTGACGATCAAGGAATTTCTTGATGATATCCGGTTCATATTCATCATAGATAAACATACCCGGAATAAATGTCTCGTAATGGTGATTGGCGCGCTCTGTTCCGCTAATGACCACCCCCACTGGCAGTTTTTGATTACGGTGCATCACGTCTTTGACCAGGACAGACTTTCCTGTGTTTCTGCGCCCAATGAAAACAACCACACTGTCATCTTTTAATGTTGACATATCAAACGCTTTCAATTCGAGCTTCATTTGTTTCGTCGTCCGTTTATTCATTTACTCTAACCTTTTTGAACGGTTACCTTATGACATCAGGACATATAAAATTAGGCGATATATTCGCGCGTCACTGAGTGTTTCGTATCGCCTATTTCTGTGCTGGCAGTCAGAATAATAATAGAACATAGCACCAACGGAACCATCGTTTGAACCGGTACCCGGATTATCACTGTTGTGATAAGTAGTATGAGGGACGCAGACTTCACAAAAGGGTGCTCAAGTGCCCGCATTTCACCGGCAAAAGCAGATATAAAGGCAATCGATAATACTGCTGGAAAATATCTTGACAAAATGATGTGACTCATCATCATGGTGTGTCTCCCTAACTTGCATTGATAAAATTTAAAAAGGCGGACGACCAACGGCTACATTTTCGCGAATGCTCCGGATAAGTATGTCTTCGTAATGTGTGGTTGGCATCTTCATGATCTTCGAAGTTCCAATGTCTATATCGTCCACATTTCCGTCTCCTTCTCCTGAGAATAGACTGGGCACTCCATCCGGAAATACCCAGCAAGAAATCCCAAGGATGACAACGAACGAAACGAGGACAACCGCCACATTACTGGTCGCGTCTTTTTGTTTTACAGGACCATCGTAGTGAACAATATCTGCCTTATTCCCCTCACCTTCTTGTAGAGTCAAAGCTACGTAGACCGCGAGAGCACCAAAAGCAGCAAGTACTAAATTGGATAGCATTTGGTTATCACTTGATTGGAGTATATTTTATTTTGATGTTTAAAAGAACGCATCCTTCACAGGTCCGCGTTGTTTGGAAGGAATGTGAACCCGTCCTTTCGGCATATGCATTCTCCTGTGATTGATGAGGAGGGCGGCATGTGTTGTACTTGCACTAGCAACTGTGGAAGAATTATATTCACTGTCGTCTTGGTCTGGACTTTCTTCCTTATTTCTACCAAAATCATTTCTGGTTACGTCAACAAATATTGTTTTTCGAGATGGCTCTTTTTCCATAAGTTGTTCTGTATATTCTTGTTGTTCAGTCTCCAGAGCCAATGCGGCTTCCACCGGATGAAAAGCGCCTCCGGACGCGGCATGGACAACCTCGGTTTCTTGGAAAGCAGCGAGCGGTATGCCCTCTTCGTCCGTGTCTGAGTCAACGCAAAACTGTCTGTCGGTATTCGGTGCACTTCTTGGCGTTTCCTCGGGAACTAGTATGGAGAGTGTGTTGTAGTCGATTGGATTGTCTTGTTGCAATTGGATCTTGTTAAATTCGGTATGTAAATCTTCCTCATCACCTCGTTCTTGCTCTTGAACGATGTCCCTCTGTTCCTGCCCAACCTGATCCTCCTCCTCCCCCTGTTCCTCCTGCTCCTCCTCCCCCTGCTCCTCCTGCTCCTGCTCCCCCTGCTCCCCCTGCTCCTCCTCCTCAGTGCTGCTGTCCTGCTCCTCGGTGCTGCTATCCGCTTCCCCAGCGATGCTGTCTTGATCTTGTTCCTCTTCGCCACTGTTTTCTTCGTCATTGCTGCTATTTTCGTCTTCAGATGTGGATGCATACTTGTTCCGGTAACCGGATGTGTTTGCTCTTGCGGTTTGTCTAGTATTTGCGTGCACGACCTCATCAATAGGGATCATTTCTCTTACGACTTGTTTAATGGATTTCCTTGCCAGGTCTTCACAAATCAGTAAATTACGCTGCATCTCAATGCTGCGGACCTGGTGATACAGGAGATAAGGTCGTTTCCATAAAGCACGAGCAAACACAATCATACACTTATGCACAAAGTGCTCGCTGTTCGGCAAGCGAACACTTATTTTACCCTTTCTTTTCTCAGGATCAAGTGCCAATAAACATTGATAATTCGTCACAAGCGTCGCTTTTACAAGATCTGAGAAATGCGGACAAGCGCTATTATCCAGCATCCTACGGAAGAGAAGTGACACCAGATCTGAGTTCCACTTTGGCACACCTGCACATTCCTCTTGGAAGCCTTTTAAAATGCCGTCTTTCTGGGTCTTCTGTGACTTTCTTGCATCATGGTACATAGATTGCACTTCCTGCACCATGCTCTCAATAAGCACATCACATAGTGCATCTGTGTATTCCTGTTTGTTGTCAAGCAAAATGCCGAGATGCGCGTCTTTTTTAGAAGAAGACATTATCGATAACCCAATCTGGGTTAGGTTACGTGCTTTTCTTTAAGTTCTGGTTTTCAAGCATTCCAATGACTTTGTTTGATGGATTTGGCGAATATCTGTCAAGTATCTGACTTACACGCGCAGCAAATTAAGGGGATTGCTTCGCAGAGCATCAAGTAGTGATGGGTCCAGTCGGTTTTCAAGAGCATTGTCGAGCGCATTCGGTTGTTTTGTAAATTCGCAAGCAGACTGCTGCTGCAAGCTGTTTATTACATTGGTCACATTACCAACAGAACGCTGAGCAATGCTGTCGGTCTCAATCTTGCGAACATCCAACAGAACACCTTCTTTCGACAAAGCGTTCTTGGGTCCCTGTGAGGACGGTATGCGCTCCCCGGCAATATTTAGTGCCTCTCGGGTTCCATCAATCTCGGCATTGGCTTCCGCGCGCCGATCCATGGGTCTAAAATCGCTGGTGCTGCCCGCATCTCCCATGTAATCATGATCGCTGATGAATTGTTTTTGCGTGGGATACATGGTGATTGGGATGTGTGTATACGCCCCGGCACTCCTTTCGCTTGCCCCTCCCATGTTTCCAGCCTGTCTGGCATTCCCTGCCATTGACTGACGATGGGTAGCCTTTGCAACTGCTTCCGGGTTGTACATTTGTGTCTTGTAGTTGCGCGAACTAATATTGCGATTTGTCTCTTCGACCGGCATGGTCTCGCGAGTCGTGGTTCGCGCTTTGTCTTCCGACACCATCTGCCCCTTCTCTTGCGGACCTGTCAGATTCCCAGCATTCCCAGTGTCATGGACGGTGGTCTCTTTGATCGTCGTCCGCGCCATGTGATTGACCGGGTCCCAAACCACATTCTTATAGACGTGCGCGCTCATGTTGCGCTCCGTCTCCTCGTCTTCGGTGGTCTCGCGAATAGTGGTTCTTGCCTCATCATCCATCTTCATCGTTGGCTTCTCAGGGAAGGTTGCGTTCATACTTCCGAAGGTTCGTGAGTGGTCCACAAAGTACTCGCTCTTGTTGTGGCGAAGGATATCCATAAGTGGCGCAATCGCCGCTTTAACGATAGAAGTCACATTTGTTACGACAGTAGATGCGCCGGTAATGTCACGTGCATTGTCATAGACCATAATAGACTCCTTTCCGTAGTCGTCGTTAGAGCCCTGTCCAGGCTTTGATCTCTTGGCAAAAGCAGGTCCAGTATATTCGGTATTGGTGTCTAACCGATTGGTCGCTTTGACGAGTTGAATAGGACGCTCCGCTTCTTTCTTGATAGCACCCGTTGTGCGGATCCACTGGTCCTCCGTTTGATTAAAGTAGGTGTCTGGGCGGTTCTTTTCCATGGGCGCTTGCAATCCTCGTTGGGCAATGGCTTGGGCGGGACCAGTAACCCGTCCTTCATAGACGGTCTTCGGTTTTGTAAGAACACGCAGCTCGTCCACGGTTTTTGGTCGGAGAATATCCAATGTGTTGTTTTGTTGATGTCCACCAGACGGCTTGGCTGTATAGCCTTTGTCCAGACCAGGTCCAACCTGGATTGGTGCGATTGGGAAATCATTATTTCGTGCCCTAGCAGGTTCAATGCGCTCCGAGTAAAACTGATTGACGTTTTGCATTCCACAAACATTAGTAAACCCTTTTGTCGGTGTAAAAAGCTGGTTCGGTTCCTCTTTATCAGCAAGCAAGTCCCCCCTCCCAGTAAAGCTCTCCAGTTTCGCCATATTAAAACCGTCGCTCATGTTCTGTTTTACACGACTTCCAAAGTAGGGAGTCATGTTGTTATGTTTAAAATCGCTTGTACCCATCATGTCTCCACTGAGGGACCGAATACCTCCTTGCCCTTCGCCCGGTCCGCTTACGTCCACTCTGTCAAACATGGAAGCGTATGCTGGATTGGGGATGACGCCGGTCTGTTGTGGATTTTGAGAAGCTGTCCATGAAGCTTGACGCCTCCTCTCCTCGTCATCTCGTGTTGTTTTTGAATAATTACTCTCGTACATGTTGCGCATCGACGGCAAGTCGGATGGCATGGGTCGCAATTGATTCACCTGAGCACTGACAGCATCTTGCTGATAACCTGTAGCATAAGCAACTCCAGCTAAAGCACCAGCTGCATACAATTCCATTGTTGTATAACCTCTACGTTATCTCGATAAAAAAAATGACCCGATTTTCACCTATGCACACCACAAAGTATCAACCTCGCTGACTCTTACTATTGATGTATGATCGTGGGAATTGTTGAGGCGGATTGCTTATTGTTTGCAGGAGCTCACTTTGTACTCGGTGGTGATTTTGATTTCACTGTCACCACGGGTAATGATCTTGGGCTTGTCCAGAGTGACCTTGCTGGCGACATAGAAGAACATCTTCTTCTTGGACTCCTGCGAAGTTTCACGCAAAGAAAAGTGGATAGTCTTCTTTGCCTTGTTGTCCTTAAAAAGCTGGCGGGCAGCTTTACGTCCAGCCGCTAGGGGGGCGGAAGCCATGTATCGACCTCCTGTCGAGTTCACATCGGAGCTTTCAACTGTAAAAGAGCGTTTATCAGACATAATGTAACCTATGTATGTTCTATCTATCATAAAATATATTATTTTTATACCTACATACTTTTATTTCGGTAATACGGAGACTTACTGCGACGGACCCCTTGTTGCCTTAGTAACATCTTCACACGCCTGCATATACGCAGGGGCAGACAGTTGGGCAGGGGTTGCGCTCGTGATTGTCCAGTTGGCAAACGCCTGGGATGGGTCGACTCCACTGACGTTGCTTGGCAAGGTAGCCGTTTGATCCATCGGTGTTTCCACGCATGGTTTGTGGTTGTCCTTTGCCACGATACGGTAGTTCACATTCCACTCAAAAGGCACAATGGCTTTGTCCTGGGGATCATAGCACAGCCACTCCCATCGGTTCCATCCGGTTCCGCGGAGTGAGCAAGGGGGGTTGCTTAGACGGGTGCTCTCCGTGGGAGCCATGTAGGCACGGGGATCACGAGCTCCTTTTGGTGCACATGCATTCTTTACACCCTTTCCGGGAGTCCATTCGTCCGCCGCGCATTTTGTGTTTTTGCGAGGTAGTCCCAACAAATCCGAGGAAACATCCACGGCGCTTCCGGGAGCGCAAGACCCGGGTCCCCAGGCTTGGTATCGAAGAAAGGGGTCCGCAGGGATGTCCTGGTCTTGAGGCGCGCAATCAGCGGCGGGTTGTCCAATCGCGTACATACCTGGTCCTGTAGATTGTCGAAGTTTTTCCTCATAGCTGCAAGGGTCATAGGGGAGGCGTTCAAAACTCATTATGACTACTATATCTGTAATAACGAACCAAAAAAAACGGGTGAAACAGATCTAGCACTAGCACTAGCACTAGCATTCGCTGGATTCTTTATTTCTATTTTCCACAGCTTCGGTTCACAGTTCCGCTCGGGAGGGGGATGGCGCGATATCCAATCATTTGGCAAGAGGGTAGGTGCTTCATTGTTGTATTAATCGGGGCAGTCTTGTCATTCTTGATGACACCGTTGGCGGAAGGCATGTATTGGTTGCAAGGGCACTTGCTAGCGAAACGAGTCTGTCCACGCAGTTCACTCTCCAGGTCTACCAGGTTTCCGCTCACGTGAGACACGGCACTACCGCCGACAAGTCCCAGGTTGTGGCGGCATTTTTGTTTGTGTTCATACCTGGCTGTGTCAAGCACATATGTTAGGGAGCTGACACTTTCGTTAAGATTCTGCTTATAATTGCAGGTGTCATAGGTAAGACGATTGAAGGACATTTTTATTATACTACTATACGTAATGTTGGAAAAAAATATAAGGGCGTGAATGGAGAGGCTTATTGTTTGGATAGTTTTCGTGCATTGAACTGCATACCGCAGGCTGCGTTAAACTCCTGACGTCTTACAAAGTCACGAGTCATTACACCTCCATTGGTCCAGGGCGGAACAATGTTGTCGGCGTTTTGCACACTGTCCTTTAGGCAATCGACAAGGGGAATGAAGCGATTGTAGTTTATTTCAGAGAGGCTCTTCTTGCAAGGGATGCTAACGCCTTCTCCCGCGGATCCGGGGGTTCCTTGGATAAGGGGCATCTCCTTGTCCGAGTCGGGGATTCCGGGTCGCAGGTTTGGGACTGCTTGGAAGACGCGCGTGTTCAGTTGGATGCGGCATCGATCCCGGGTGAGTTGCTCGGGTGCGTTACGCAGTCCCGAGTAGATGTCTACCAGGCAATCGTCCGCAAGTCCGTAACCAACTCTTGTATGAAGGTTGGGGTGGTCGTATTGCATATCCGGGCTGCGCACCTGGGGGGCAACGCAGTCCACAGGCAGGTAATTGTACACTTGGTAGTTAAAGTTGCGCTCATTCTGGCTATCTTTTGTCATGGTGGCGCATAAATCGCCTCGAACAGATGGGTTATCCTGGAACAGGGGTTGTTTCATATATAGTCTCTATTGAGAGAGCAATATATTTATTCTGGGGCACACCGCTATGTTCTCTAAGAAAAAAATGAATGGAACAAAAGACCTACGACTGACCTATTTGTACGTGCAAATTAGAAAAGCACTGTGTGAGGCTGCCTTCCTTGCAGGTAGGTCCCGTGCCATAGAGAAACTCGGCAAAAGACTCCTGGTCATTCGGTATGGTTGTATTGGGCATGGTATAGAATTCTCGCTGGGAAGACATCTTGTTATATATGTCGCTTGAGTCGCGGAAGATTTTCTTATTGAAATTGTTTTCTACCCTCTCTTGTATCTTCTCGTTCAGTACATTGCACGCCTGGGGTCGTTTTGCTGCCTCATCATAGTCAGATTGAAGGACGTTCATGAATGGGTTATCGACAGTGGGTCGCACACAAATAGACTCGTCCACAATATCAAGGCTTTTAGCCTCTAGATACTTTTCCATCTGAACCTGTTTCTTCTTTTGAAACTCTTCAATAACGATGGTCACGGCACCTGCAATAATGGCAAGGAACAAATAGCTTCCTTGCCCATTTGCAATTGCAAGTATGACACTCAAATAGGTGAAAAATCTAACAAGTGCGTTTAGCTTCTCTTCCTGTGTCATGTGGGACTGAGGAAGAATGATATGCCAATTTTCTGGCGTAATAAACATTGTAATGTCTTCATACCAGATTAATACTGTCATGATTAATCTCTGTAACTCTACCAAAGGCTAATACAAAAAACAAACACTTCTCCCCAATACTCTACTCTTTCGTCTCCTGTTTCTTATTAATTAATTTCTGTCGCAGCTTTTGCTGCGCTGCTGCTCTTCGCGCGGCTCCTGAAATTGCAGCTGTGTTTGGTCTCGTCGTACTAGAACGACTGCTTGCCCCTGATGAACTTCCTCCTCCCAGTCCGGCAAGTCCAGCCAGACCCGCAAGTCCGGCAAGACCACCCGCCCCACCTCCGCCAGCGCCAAGACCCAACGCCGAAGTCATTTGCTGTAGATTTCTCATCATGGATCCCAAGTCTCCCAGACCTGCCAATCCTCCGAGTCCACCCATTCCAGATGCATCGCCTCCAGTGCTTGCTCCTCCTCCCACACCACCCATGTTCATTCCGCCCATGCTGCTCATCATCTGAGGGAGCTTGCCTACAAGCGACATGGCGTCTGCCATCAGCGTCTCTTGGTTCAATTCACCGCTTGCCAGTTTGTTCTGGATTTTTGAACCAACAGAAGAGATGAGTTTGCCCAGTCCATTGTCTTTTTGCATGGCGGCAAAAATGTCACCGTCTTTCATCCCTTCTTGTAGCTCTTTCATATCGATTTCGGTAACAATTTCCTTTGCTAGCTGTCCAATACTGGTAGCCTCGATGTCCTTGAAGCCAGAGAACATGTCTTTTTCTTGGCAAGTTATTCCGTATCCGCGAAGGCGCATGATCAACGCTAGCGATGATTCATTTTCCTCACTGTCTCCAATAATCTTTTTTAGTTCTTCCAAAAATTGTTCCTTAGGAACCTCCTTGTTGTACAGTGTTTTTAGAGCATGCACCAATTGGTTTGTATGTTCCGGTGTGATCTTATCCATTAGCTTCATCGTGACAACCAAAACGGTTAGGTACTGATGAACAATGAAGGGGTCTGATATATTTTTATACACGTCTCCGACGGTAATCCCTTTAAAGAGTTCAAATGAAGAAGCCTTCAAAAAATCATTCATCTCATCGCACGTCGTCCCCTTTGTGTAGTCTGACACAAACTCACTTGCATTGTCGCCATTGGCGACGAAATCCATATGAGATGCATCTTCCTTGTCAAAACTAGTATAATGGTTCCTGATCGCCTTGCGGACCTTGCTATCGTCGCGTGCTTTCGCCGCTGCCTTTAGCTTTTTGCAAAGATCCCAGTAATATTGGTTAAAGTGAAACACCGTGGACATCCGCTATAATGGCGCAATAGCAATATCCCCTTAAGTGAATTCGGTGGTATGGGAATGTATGAATGAACTACATCTTCTTGTCCAGGAGCAGCAGCAGGTGCAGGTACTTCCAAACCACGTCACGGTTTTCATCATTCAGAGAGGACCAGCATCCCTTCAATTTGGACACGATCTGATTCACGTCCGTTCCCTTGTCTGCACTGTTACTGTACTCATTGTAGTCTTTTTCCAAGAAAAAAGCCTCGTCGCGCTCCATGATTTTTTTCTCATAGGGAACTACCAACTGGTCGTGGAATATTTGACGCAATGCCTTGTCATTCGCCAGGAGGAGAATGCGCGTGGAGGTAATATATAGCCTGAAGTCGGAATCATTCGGGAACACCTTCGAAAGATCTTTGAGCATTTCCATAAACTTGTCGTTGAACACCTGAAGAAGATTCATGTTTTCACTATCGCGTTGCTGATGGATGAGGTAATTGATTCCCGTTTAAATAGTTTTGTGGCGCGCCAAAGGAATAGTTTTTCTGTGCCATTTCTCGTTCACTTTGCAAGTTGTCCATATTGGTTATCTCTTTCTTACGCCTCGTTTCCATTGGAGCCACAGCACCTGACATATGGTCACTGATTGCTGCTCTGTTTGCACCAACTATACCTGGCGTACTGGTTATGGCGACTCCGGGAACATTGGGATTGTATTGTAAGGCATCTCCTCCTTGCAAGGTTACGTTGTTCAAAGGATTTGTAATATTGGTTACGTTTGTGGGTTGCAAAGATGTTTCTTTCTCAGTTAAAACAGACCAGCCGTAGTTTTTCTGAGCGTCATTTCCATCTGCAAGCTCGGGACCATCGAGGAAGGTGAACGCTTCGGACAAACCTGTATTGAGAGTAAAAGGATGAGGTTCATCAGACTTGAATGGATCATCGTTTGGGAGAGGCATTTGTCCTTGTAAAACACTAGGAGTAGAGGTAGAGGTAGATGCGGACGCGGATGTAGATGCGGATGTAGTCGTATCAAGTCGTCCACTTCTCGGCAAGAACAGATAATCAAATACTGCTCGCCCAAACAGCACTTCTTTATTTGGCAAAATCATGAGAGCTGGGACGCTGTGAATCACACTGGGAATAGGTCGCTTGGAAGCTTTCAATGTTTCAATAGATACAAGCTTCACATCGCCATTGGTGTCTCTACGTTTGATTTCATCAAGAAGGGTTCTGGAATAAGGGCAGTGATCGCTGAAGAAAAGAATCATATCAGAACCAGATACTACTATTTATTAGTGCGCACTTTCTGTTTCGTGATTTACACGCATTGGTAAAACAAAGTTGTTAGGGGTCGGTAAAAATTGATCTTGATGGTAATAATCTCACCGGTTAGTAGTTAAAGAAGTCTTCGCATAAATATTGAATTATTTACATCATGTTTCGCAACTTAAAATTCGACCCTATTCCTTGTCGTACATCCTTCGAGATCTATGACATGGATCTATCTATTGTGAACGCCGTCCGTCGCATCATCCAAACCGACATCCTCACGGTTGGAATTCTAGGAGAGCCCGCGGAAGAGACTACTGTCATGATTGATGAGAACAATGGTCCTTTGCACAACGAGTTCTTGGCTCATCGCGTGGGTCTTGTTCCTATCCACTTTCCGGAGGAAGAAGTACTTGCGTACGAGGACGGCATGTTGCATGTAGAGTTAGACGTCACCCATGATGGATCCGGTATTCGCGAAGTTACCACGCACGACTTCACAGTCTTTCTGCAAGACAAACAGTTGCCTCCCAAGGAAGCCATCAAGTACTTTCCTGCAGACCACGTCACCAAGTCAGCTGTACTGATCACCAAGCTGCGCACGGGAGAAAAGCTAAAGTTAAAAGCCACCGCGATTAAGGCGAGTGGAAGGAAGCACGCAGCCTTCTCACCCGTCTCTCTTTGTGCCTTCTTCTATATGCAAGACGAAGGCGCCATTGCTCAGCTTGAAGCAAAAGGACCCGCTGACATTCTTACCAAGGAGCGCACCTACATGAAGAACGAGTTCGGCGACCCATCAGCTTACGTGTTTTCCGTAGAAAGTGAAAATGGAATGAGTGCCAGCTACCTAATAGCCGAGGGCTTCCAAGTGCTCATGTCCAAGCTGGATGCCGCCCGCACGCACTTTATCCAGAGGTCCGATGAGGACGAAACAAGTCTGATCAGGATCGCCCAATACAAAGAAACCGAAAACACCTTTGACATCACCTTCAAGAACGAAGACGACACCCTGGGAAGCTTCATGCAGTCGCTCATGCATAACGACTATGTGCGCCGGAAGCTTGAACTAAATGACAAGGGTCTCACGTACGCAGGCTACTATTGCCCTCATCCCCTGGATCCAACCATGGTTGTGCGTCTCTCCTTTACTACAGAGACTACCATCAAGGAGTGCGAGGAGTTTATCAAGACAGCTCTACAGAAGATGCACAATCACTTGAATGACATCTCGAATGAATGGAAAACCTTTGCCTTGGCATCAAAGTTAGGCAAAAAAGAGTAAATATTCTTCTTTGACAAGTACAGAGTAAGACCCTTCATCTGTAACCAACACTATGGAAGAAGAGGATAATGATGATTTTGTTGTTTTGGACGAAGAGCTTCCCCCACTCGAAGAAAAGGTCATCCTGAGTGAGGCAGAGTTGTTAAAGGAAAATGCCACCTTTATTGCTTTCAATCCTACGGAAGTTCAAGAATATCTACAGCGATTGGTGGCAGACGAGGACGCTGTTTATCAATTGCGAAAAACATCCGCCCTACAGTCGGCATACGAAGAAGCTACAACTTATATGAAAAAGCCCATACATGAGAATCCCCTATTTGTTCCAATGGTTGACATTGGGCGAAAACCTAGCGATAACTTGGAAGATTGGATGACTTCTGTTTGCAACATATCAAGAGAGACCACTTCGTTCAAAGCCGCACAAGATCTGTATGCAAAACGAACTGTCCCCTATATGAGTTTACATACCGTTCCAGAAAATGAACAGGCGACAACCGAAACCGAACTCCTAGTAAACAAACCAACACGAATTATCTTTCCATTACCTGATGACGACGGCTACCAAAGCGGAATGTTGCTTGCATCTGATCCTATCTTCACAAAATTAGGAACCGCTGTGCAAATACCAGTGATCGATAGTGGAGTGGCTTTTCTTCATGAACGAAGTCTACTCGCCAAGCAGATTCAACCGTGTAATATGGATCTACGAACCTTAGAAGCAGATGATATAAAAGATGAACTTTCCCAACTTTTTGAATCATATCCAATGTCCATCGGATCCATGCTCTATAAATGTACACCAGGAGAGTCCAGCCCCGCTATCATGCCTTCCTTGCAAATCGCATTGTCTGTCATTGACAAGCTTGCCCCCTCGCCACAAGATAATCATACAATCGAGTTGCTTCTCAGCACAGTCGGTATAGATGTAAACAAATTAGATGCAGAAAGTGCAAAAGAGTTTTCGTCATGGCTTGAAAAAAGGTGGGGCAATAAGCGACATGGACATGATAAGGGCGATAAAGCAGACAGCAGCCCTGCACACACAGACATTGGCAAACGCACAGGCAAAAAGTCGACAAGGTGTGAATTGCTACAAACGTTGCTTCAACGATTGGACACACTTGTCATACAATCTCCAGACTCATCTGTGGCTGCTCTGCCACCAAGTGAGTTGCCTCACATAGAAGAACCGTCGTCCACCTTCCACGCCGCTGATTTGCTAACATATGTACAAGAAGGCTATCAAATACCAGATCTGTTGGAGCAAGTCAGCATATATTTACAAAAGCTCAACACAAAGGTGTCATCCAGTTGGGATTCGGCAAACAGAAAAGCTTTACTGAAAATCCAAGAAAATCCACTATTGATCAAAGAAACGTTGGCAAAACTAACGGCATTCGAGTTGATAATGAATAGAACTGTATGGGACAAAAACGACAACATCTTTGTAGATACTTATCAAGATGTAAAAGACGTGAAAAAGGGCAATGATGTGAGGCTCTATGATGGAGACCCGAGTAACGCGTCCACCCTTTTTGTTGCAGATGAGATGGGCGCTGTAATGACGAGCTCGAAAGATGCCAAGTATAATGACGACGAGACAGACGCCAATAACATGTACTCGATTCTTTCAACTGAACTGACTTNTTATAAATTGGATATTGGAACGGAAGAAATCTTCCTACACGCCTTACGTCTGCTTAAACAGCTATCCTTGTCATCAGGAATGGAACTTGACTTAGCCACGATCGTCCCGTACGTAGCCAAGGGATATTCGTTTCCCTCCATTGTACACTCTCTCCAGCAAAAGTTGCCGACACTATCCGAAGCTGTCATTCGAGGAGTTGCAAATAAGATAAGGTACGCCAAAGTAGCGGTCGATTTGGAGGACTACTTCCGTCAAGTTGTTCAAGCAGATATTGAAGAAGATATTCGAAAGGTGTCAAAAGCAGTACACCAAGATTATCATATAGAGCTGCAGCGTCTTGTTTACGAATGCCTTGCATGGTGGACTATTGAACTTTTAACTCAATCGCTGTCTGGTCGGTTAAATTTTAGCTTTGAGCGGTGTGCTGTTTCGTCTTTGTCATCCTGGTCCCTCTACGGTGTACCAGTAAACCAAGATAGGTCGAAGGGTATTCTTCCCTACCTCGCGAATGCAGCTGTTGATATGTTCCCTCAGGCAGAATGGGCAAAAGGAAGCGCGCTGTACGTGGTGAAAATGGTCATTGATAAAATACAAGAAGATGAAAAGATGAAAGATCGTGTCGATAAACTGAAGGAAGTATATGAACAGCACAAGAAGAGAGGCAAAGTCGATGCTCAAGAAAATGCTGCAAACGCGTGGAATAGTATGATGCAAGTGGTCTATAGCAACCAGAAAGATCGGTACATGACTGAGTACATGAATGTGCTGCGTATGCTGCCGGCTGTGTTCAATTTGGACAATATCCCCAATAAGGACAAGTTGCAACATCCGCGCGCATATATGGGCTGCTGTCTCCAATCATTGGATGGGTCATTTGTAGCGGATTCGGACATTAAAAAAGTGGCAAAGACATTGGTTAAACTAAAGGCGTACTTTCAATCGAATAGTAAGTTGGTTGTCAAGCGATCAGGACTGCTGACACTTGAAAAGGACCTAAACAAAGCCTCTACAGCAAATGACAGCCAACAACCAACAGCCAACAAACTTGAAAATCAAATCATTGTGCAGCGACTTGCTGTTCCATTTGAGTATAAGAAGTGGTCGGGGACGATCTTGAGCACATTTCCTACCGCGGTTGAAAGCGAGCTTAGACAAAATCCATCCAGTGGCTACCTCTATGCCGAGAAAGGACTTCATGTTCTGTCTAGGACTGCCGGCACATACGATGTTGGTTTCATCAACAAATTCCTTGTGCATGATGAAACGTCCATCATTGATATGATCGCTTTGATAAGACGGGTTCCCATTGTTTTAAAGAGAGCATTGGACCAGATGAAATATAGTGAAAAGTATATTGAAACGAGGTTGTTGGAGGATGCGCTTTACGAGTCAACGACTCTTATTGAAACTGTTATTCCCCGTGGTCATTGGAGTGCTGAATGGACGCCAAACATCAAGTCAAGTCTCTGCATCTTTTTGGTTCGATTGATGTGTCTACCGTCCAAGGTGGATTTTGCTGGAAAAACACCCCAGCCCCAACTTTCTGTAATCGAGTCCGTAGATGGGCGCTTCTTATCAAATCTGGCACAAGATATGATCAAAGAAATCCAGACCAATATGAAGGCGCGCGAAATCCCCTCGATGGATCTATTGCAAGACACAATCTCTAAGCTGAGAGAAAAGCAGAAAAAAAGAGCTATCGACTATTTAAATCGGCACAACGACCAAGATCGCCAAATACTTGTGCAAATGAAAAAACTTAAGTTGGCTTCTTTAATGAACAATGGCGATGGCGACGAGGTAGAGGGAGAGGTAGATGGAGAGGGTGGCGGCGAGGGTGTTATGGAGCAAAGGAATGGAGTTGCCGAGATAAACGAAGAGGCGAGGGAAATAGAGGGTACTGACCTCGTGCCCATGTCCGAGTATGATGTGGAAGAAGCGGACAATTCAAATACATTCGACTCATACAACTGGTGAGTAATTGGTTTGTAACTGGTCCGTAGGTATGATCGGGTAGAGTCCAATGAGATCCTCAAAAACAGCTCCTTTTATTTCGACACCCACAAGATAGGAGATTCTTGGCTTGACGGATGGTTTAGGGAAAAAGACAAGCAGCTCCATATGTTTTCCGTGAAACTTTGCCGACCGGTAAAAGATGCACTCTATTGTTAATAATAAGTAAGATTCCAACCAAGAAGAGGAAACGAGTCGGTCATGTACCACTTGCACATATGGATGTATTTCCTTGTTGTCGCTTGGTAAACAGAAGTAAGGTGAGTCGCGCAACTTACTTTGTAATTTTTTTATGAATTTCTGGTAACAGATTTCGATCGTCTTAGATGGAAAGGGTGTCTGGTTGACAATGGGCTTCCATGGATTGTGATCGGCTAGATGGTATCTGGTCACTACTTTTCCAAAGGTCGGTGAAGCGTTCAGAGACCGCCAGATAGCATCTATGAATTCAGTGTCGTTCATTTCATAGTTGTACGTGGTCTTGTACATTGATACAAGGGACACAGGGATGCTTGATATAGGATGTCTATCTGTTTCAAATTTGGTTTTTATGTCGCCACCGTTGTTATCTTTCTCTTGATTTGCATATGAAATATCTGCATTTGATGGGAGGATCATAATTATTACACAGTGGCGTATATCTAAAGATGGCGCACAAAAACAAACGATCCTTTTCTCTTTACTCAAATGGAATCACCGTCTGCAATCCAGCAGCATCACGTTCCCCAGCATCCTTCGGAAAAGCGTAATCTGGTTTGTCTTGTCCTACACAGCACAAGGGGTTTAACGGATTGTCACAAGAGTAACAAAAAGGGGAGTATGGAAAGGTCGTCGAATATTTGCGCGAGGAAAGACGATTTACGCCGACCGGAAGTTCGCACGTACCATCGGATGTACATTTCCCGCGCTCGTTGACATAGTTTTTATTGGCACGATAGAAAGGACACTCTTCATTTGTAGTACATGGTTTATCCCATTCTGTTGTCACTTGTCGGTCGTTGCCTAATGCATCATAATTGGAGTTACAGGCTTCCTTTGAAGATGCACGTGGGTCACCATAGCACCTAAAATTAGCGTCCTTGTTTTCCGGATCGACGAATAAACGTGTAATAAAACCTTCGCGACCATTTGCGACTGTCGTAGAAGCCAGAAGAGGAGCCCCGCCTTTGCGCCAAACACCTTCCTGGATAGTTAGAACATTTGTGATGTCTGTCTTGGTACTAGTACTGGTTTCATTTGATGGGGGGAAAAGGTTCATAAGATTCAACTCAACCAAGTCGGCGTAGGGGTAGAACAGACGGATGCGATCGATATCCAAGGTTGAAAATCCACGAACCGGTAAGGCGGATCTGCGGAGCAGAGAGTGCATGGGAGTATCAGGAATCATAAAAGCGACAATGAAGTCGTACTTTGTTTTCGCAAGCTCTTCAAGCGAGTCCCATTTAGTGAGAGGAATGATCTCTGTTTGGTATTCCCCCTTTGGTATCCTGTACCCTCTTGCGATGCACTCTATTATGTTCAACTCTGTGTAAGTCATACAACCTATCCGTTTACCGACGATATTGTGAGAGCAGTCTTTCCAGGCTGTGTTCTTCTTGGCGTCTACAAGTGCGATTATGTATCCGGATGGACCTCGTTCCAATCCTTTTGTGTCATTACCTTTCAACTTAAAGAGTGTAGGTAGGTCCATTAGTATCGATATGGACGTGGATGGGGAGATGTCTTTGGTAACAATTTTGTCGTATGCTTGTTGACCAAGCGGCACAAACAACTGGTCTGGGTAGTTGAGTTTGTTCAGTGTAAAAGTTTGTTCAGGTCCAGTCTCAAAGTGTTCGTTGATAGAATGGTTCGCTGTGTACGTATATCTGTAAACAATGCACACGATGTACACGATACATACAAAGCATATAAATGAGAGCAAGACTTTTGTAGATAAAAACATGTCTCCGTTAACAGTTTTGAAGATAAATATTCGCGAACGCTCCAAAATAATATGTGAAAAGAATTGTAGTGTAGTCGCCTGATCGTTCAATGTTTCGATGGCTTGCGTCTTTGATTCTGTATCTTTGCATTGTTGGTATTCTAATATTATCAAAACCCGCTCTACTTTATGATGCCGAGGGCAACCTACGCTCGTGGAGTACAGGCACGACGGAAAGCACGTCTATATTCGCAGCTGCATTTGTGTTCCCTATCGTTGGGGTCATGTGTTTTTACCTGGTTGCTTGGATACAATTACTTCTAATAAATCGCAATTAAAGGTTTAAGGGTTTATGTATTATCGATGATAATGGCGGGATGGATGATGTGTTTTTGCGCAATACACCCCAAAACTTTGATTCACTGCATGGAAATAAAAATGCCTTTCAGCAGCTACAAACGTGGGGAGCCAAAGATGTAGACCGGAGCAAAAATGGTCTTTCTCCTTCGTCGTGTATATTGATTGTCGGTCCAAGTGGCGTCGGCAAAACGCTGGGCTGTTCCCTGCTGTTTAAAAAGTTAGGCTGGTTGCCATATATTATTCACTCAGACAACTGTACCAATGCAAAAGAGTTGGTGGACCATCTAAACAAGGTCTTTCGCACACCTGTTGGGGGGCGCTTCAATAACGAAGAGCATGCTATCTTTATTGATGAATTCGATACACTAAGTAGTATGGATCGAAACATAGGGGCGTCCCTTCTGCAGTTTCTCAAACAAAACAAGAACTTTGCACATCGCCCGATCATATGTACGGTTCAGTCGTCTTATGAAATGAAATTAGGGGATTTGCGAAAAATATGCGCCATGATTCGTCTGCAAGCCGCAAGTGTAGGTGACCTGTTTCTCTTTAGTGAAAATATTTGTAAACAAGAAAATTGGTGCATATCTCAGGAACAACTCTTGAACATTGCGAGGGATTCTCGAGGAAGCTACAATGCGTGTTTAAACAATCTACTGCGCCTTGGACATAGAGGCGGTGGAGATGAAATGATAGCTTCAAAAGTAGAGCTTCAGGAGCTTCAGCGCGAGGCTCCCAGCAAGCTTGAGCCAATGCCGAATCGAACAACAAAGCCAGTCAAACCCAAGAAGAACATCAAAGCGGATAAATGCGAAGACGAGTTAGATAAAGAGAATGATGAAAAAAACAAGAAGCGATTATGGGACAACTTATTGGAAAAGGCAATCAAAGAAGAGCCTTGGATTACACCTCTTCGATATCACGAGGAGTTGCCAAAGTTGGTTAAAGGCACAGGGCGTAGTGTGGGCGTCCACAAAGTCAAAGAGAAATATGCCGGGGCGTTGCTCGACCTCCTCGTATGGGATCAATTGACGTCAGATACAGATACAGATTTGACAGATGAAATGGAAGACTTATCCAGGGAGTTTTTACTGCAATGTATGCACACACATATAAACCCGGCAAACTCTATGAGTAATCCTGATGAGTGGGGATTCAGTAAATTACTGAGCATGCTGTCGTTGCGAAAAAAACAACAGAGGTCGTCCTACGGCGTGGGAGTAGACGCTAGCACACAATATTTAGTGTGGTCATGGAAACATTGAACTTATTTTATCTTAGAATACAGTAGTAGTATAATTGTAGATATGGATCAGCGAGACCGAGACATGGATCAATACAGACAGCAAGAGTCGGTGGGAAATGGGAACGCTAACGATCAAGAGATAGTGGAGCCAACTCGAGAATCAAGGCAGCCCATGGCTTCGCAACAGGTTCCTGTTCAGCAAATGCAAATGCCGGTTGAATCGAAGTTTAATAATGCGTTAGAAAGTGTCAGCAACGCCGCCCAATCTATAAAGGAAAAAGCAGGCGGTACAAGCGTCTCCATGATCGTCCTTGGCTGCATCCTTGCCATACTTATCTGTGTCCTTGTTGGATATGGAATGTATTGGCTAATCACCACATCTTTTACAAAAAATACGGGCATTATTATTCCAGAGACGAGGATGCCGATACGCGGCACAAGCGTCATCGTTGGAAGTGGTGACATGGTCCCTCGCCCAAGAAACGGAAAGCGATTGACGTTCTCGTTCTGGATTTATATCAACGACCTTGACTATTTCCACGGTAGCTACAGACATGTCATGCACCGTGGAAACGATATGAACGGATCTGGTCCTCTTGTCGTCTTAAACAACGAGAAGAACAAACTGCACATTCGATTTGCCAATACAAAGGACACCAATAATGTTGCTACGAATGGGTCCAAAGTTTCTCCTCAACAACCTTTCTTGAAAGATACTTCTGAACTCAAAAATGAATATAAATACACGGTAAACGACGAGAACTACATGAAAGTGGACATGCTGACGCATGGTATTACCATTGATTACATACCTTTGCAACGTTGGGTACATGTGGCTGTGGTCGTGAATGAAGAGATAAAGCGAGGAGCTATGTATACATACCTGGACGGAGAACTGGTGAACACGGTCACATCTGATGATTCGCTAGAAATCGAGGTGCAAAAAGATAATAAACCGATCAAGCGCATGATGAATTATGATTTCAGTCGTCTCAATTTGGACGTTCAAGGAGACTTTACCTTTGGAGGAAATCCATCGGACCCGACCGTAGGTCCTGGGTTTGATGGTCTTTTGTCCAAAGTGCAGTTTTTCAACTATGACTTGAATGGACACGATATTTACGACGTCTATCTGCAAGGACCCATCAACAGCGTGCTAGCAAAGATGGGACTGCCTGCCTATGGGGTGCAGGCGCCGATCTACCGCATTGCATAAGGGGAGAGTAGCTAAAAATATATAAACCAATATCAGATAGAAGAGAGCTTCAGATGATCGCGGTTATCTTTCAAGTTCTTTGCGCCCTGATAATTCTGGTCATCCTTTCAGTCATAGGATTCGCAGTGTACAACATGGAGTTCATTAAATCAGGATTGGCGTCGAAAGCTATCAAGAAGAGAACGGATATATTTACTGGGATTAAAGATGCAAAGTACACAAACGAGATTGAATACAATACAGAGGATACGACCATCCCGATGTACCGAGATATTATGCCATCGTACAATCAGCGTGGTGGTGCCGAGTTCTCGTACAACTTTTGGGTGAGACAGTCCAACACCCTATTCGGCAACTATACCGATTATAATAACGATACAATTAAAACGGATGATGGACTAACGAACAAAGAGGTGATATTATTCGTCAAGGGTGTAAATAAAGCGTACACGTATGACAATATTTGCAAAGAACCAAAAACAGATGTTATGGTCAAATGCCCGCTGGTGAAGTTAGAACGAATGGGCAACTACTTGACGTTGGAAGTGAACACGGTTCAAGCAGTGGATCCAATCAAAGAAGCGTCCAAGAATACATGTAAAGAGGGGGATAAATCGTGGTCCGCTATGAATCGCTGGAAACTATCTGTTGGTGGTCTTCGAACCAATCCTAGGTTCAATGAGAACTGGTTTATGGTAACCGTCGTTATCCAGGACACCCTGGCAACAGACTCACTTCCCATGCGAAACAAGGTGCGTGCCCGTATCTTTATAAACGGAACCATGGAGCTGGATCAATATTTGGATGGAACTATTGGAGAGGAAGGAATATCCAACCCAACGGTCCTAAAACAGAACAACGGAAATTTGTACGTGCTTCCTCAGGTGGCGACAACCAGTGGCAAGACGCTACTACCAACGGATCCAGAAAAGTTAATGATGGCGGACATGTCCTATTTTAACTATGCACTGAATGGTCAGGATGCAAAGGGCTTATTCAGCAAAGGACTGACAAAGCGATCAGCGGATGGGGCTAACATTAACCTAGAGAAAGAGTCGCTGTTCACCATTTCAACAGAGTCCAAAACACCGCAGCTCACTCCTCTTTAAACGCCACCTTGTTTTTATTATACACCCAATAAGGTGCTTGGATTTATAGCAGCTTGGTCTAGGTGCGATTGATTTAAGAACGAAGAATATGTGCATATAGTGTAAGTGTTTTGTATTGTCAATAATGGCTGGAGGGATTATTCAGTTGCTAGCAAATGGTGCAGAGAGCCTGTATCTTGTTGGCAATCCTGAGTTCAGCTATTTCAAGTTAGTTATAAAACGTCATACAAATTTTAGTATGGAAAGTATTCGAATTCCTTTTACTACAAAGCCTGTTTTAAATTACGATTCAAGTACTCAATATACATGTCGCATTGGTCGTAACGCAGACTTGCTGAAGGAAATCTACATTGGTTTTGAGTTGCCAGACATTTATTCCGATGGAGAATTGAGATTTCAGTGGATTGAAAAGCTTGCTCAGTACATGATTCTTAAATACAGCATTCGAATCGATTCACAGGTTATTGACGAAGGTTACGGGGAGTGGATGGATATATGGAACGAGTTGACACTACCAGCCGGGAAGAAAGCGGCGTATGATAAAATGACTGGAAACGTAGATGATTATACACACCCTCGAGCGAGTGCAAACATTGTAATCGTTGACAACCAAGAGTTTGAGTATGCATACTATCCAGCGGGAGAACCAGGAAAACCATCTATACGGCGCCGCCGCTTCTATGTTCCTCTTCCGACTTGGTTTTCACGATCACCAGCTTTATGCTTACCTCTCATTGCTCTTCAATACCAGCAGATTGATATTGTTGTTGAATTTAGACCGTTGAATCAGTTGTATCAGGTGTTCGACAAGAGCGAGGGCAGGTATGTTAGCCCAATGAGATATATGGGTGCTCACGCAGGTGAAGACAATGAGCGCGACGTTCGATTCAACCAGTTCTTGGGTTCAACCGGCTTACCAAACACATTGGATTTGGACGCTTATATGGAGGTCAATTACATCTTCCTCGGAGACGATGAGCGTAAGCTGGTTGCATTGTCTTCTACGGACTACCTAATTGAGCGGGTAGCACGAGTAGAATACAACGGTCTAATAGCTAATCACATTCTAGATATGAAGCTGAGTCATCCCATCAAGGAGATGATATGGGTAACCCGGCGTTCTGACGCGGCGCTTTATAATGAATGGACAAACCTAACGAACACCATTCCTTCCTACAGTGGGGCTCGCATCTTAAAAACAGCGAAATTTACCATCAATGGTTTGGATCGTTTTGACGACAAAGATGCAGCCTATTTCAACCTCATCCAACCCTATCAGCATCATACAAATAGCCCGCGGGAGGGTGTATACGTATACAGCTATGCTCTGTATCCTGAACGATCAAATCCAAGTGGACATATGAACGCATCGATGATCAGCAACCTGCAAATGGTGCTTACCATGGAGCCAAGAATTTTGGAAGCAAATAAGCCTGAGTACACATACGAACTGGTGATGTATGCTTTGCACCAAAACATCTTTAGCTTAATGTCTGGTATCGGTTCGATCAAGTTCAGTGGTTAACCGACCTTACTAGTCCTATCCCCTTGTCTCCCGATGGTCGACCGGCACCGTTTGTTTTGTTTTCCATAGTAATAATAGTAGAGTATGTCCTTTATACTATTTATTGTTTTCTTGGTTCTTGTTTGGCTTTTGTATTCCATGCACAGTGCATACAAGTCGATGGCGCTAGAGCTTCGTGAGATCCGGCTGCGTTGCATACCGGAGTCAGCCTCTTCGAAGGATACAACATATGCAATGGGTAAAGACACACGCGATAAGATAAAAACCGGGTTAAATTACTTGGCAAGTTTAGCCATGTAGCTATGTAGATATGCATAGGGATATAAGGATTATAGGCTAATTTAAGTAACACCAACAACAAATGGCTCCAAGGAAAAAAATAGCTAAGATAACTGAACCCGTTGAACCCGTTGAACCCGTTGAACCCGTTGAACCCGTTGAACCCGTTGAACCC
>JGI24768J34885_10000064_pt1 | contig 27147 bp, 26 predicted proteins | sample LakOntMetagenome_FD_34885 | JGI IMG/M metagenome (IMG submission 34885) | reverse complement strand
ACAGTTGAACAGATTATGTTTGTGCGCGCCTTCATAGAGAGATTTCCTGAAGACCTGGTCTTTGCAACCTGCGCCGATGATGTCATTAAAGCTCAAAAGAGTGGACGGATTGCTTCACTGCTTGGAGTTGAAGGTGGCCATTGCATAGATGAGTCACTCACAATTTTAGAGATGCTCTACGCCCTTGGTGCCAGATACATGACCTTGACCCATAACCACAACACCTCATGGGCAGATTCAGCAACGGATGAGCGCAAGTTAGGTGGATTGAACTCTTTTGGCAAAGAGGTTGTCCAGAAAATGAATGAACTGGGGATGCTAGTAGACCTTTCACATGTCTCGGCAGAGGTAATGATTGATGCGCTATCAATCACCACCGCACCTGCAATCTTTAGCCATTCAAGTGCGCGAGCCTTAGTAAATGTTCCTCGTAATGTCCCCGATGATGTTCTCTCACTTCTTGCAAAAAATGGCGGCGTTTGTATGGTTGCCTTTTTATCTGACTTTGTCTCAGAGGAGTTTGTCCAGTGGTATAAAGATAAAGATAGTAAAGCACCTGGTGTGCCACCGATTGTTACCGTTGAACACGTTGCTGATCATGTGGAGCACATCCGTGAGGTTGCAGGCATTGACCATGTTGGAATCGGTGCTGACTTTGATGGTGCCACCAATTTTCCGGTGGGGTTAAATGATGTCTCAACATATCCATTGCTGATTGACACACTCACCAACCGTGGTTGGTCAGCTCCAGAACTTGAGAAGCTGGGCTCTGGCAACATTCTTCGCGTTCTTCGTGATACCGAGGAAGTGGCGACGAAAAAGTAAGCGTGTGGCGCTTAATTGGAACTACTCAAATCTTGAATGGTTTAGGACACGCGCTGATCTTTGGAACACGCACCTTTGCAATAACAGTTCCTTCGCAAGGATGCACATTTTGTGCAATACCAAGATCGCAAGCAACTGATAAGAAGATGAATGCATCTTCATATGTAAATCCCCAATGATGAACAAGTAATCCAGCAGCTTCTTCACAGGCAAGCATCATCGCTTCTTGAATATCTTCAACGGCCACACCGTGTGTGATCCAAGAGTCTGCTGTTTCTGTGACTGGAAAATCAGTGGCGATTGATTTAATGATGTTTACTTCAATTAATACATCTCCACCAATTTCAACACCAGTACCGCAGATTTCGCCATCACCCATAGATGCGTGCATATCTCCGATACCAAGAAGAGCACCTGAGTGCTTAACGGGAAGATAAATTGTGGAACCAATTCTATTCATGTTGTTATCTAAGTTGCCACCATGTCTGCCGGCAGGCATCGTAAGAATTGAACCGTGTTCAGGTGCAACACCGATGACGCCAAGCATCGGGCTTATTGGAAATGAAACCTTCTCATTCATCTTTATTACGCCATTAGCAACATCAAAAAAAGTTCCGTAAGGACCTACAGCCTTTTGATGTAATTGACCTTCACCCGCAGAAAATCGCGCCGCACCCCGTGCTTCGGTTTTAATATCAATAATCGTTACTGCCAACGTGTCACCGTGTTCAGCGCCTTCAACATAAATTGGACCAGTCGCAGGATTGACTTGCAAATCATCTATTACCTTTGTTAAATCCGCATCGACTAGTACTTGTCCTTTATAGCAATCCCAGGTTTGTACATGTATCTGATCACCGGCTGACACCCGAAGCGCGGGGCTAAATTCGCTGCCGAAACTCTGGGTGTGATGATCTCGAGAAAGATAGTGCTTTGCGGTGGGATACAGAGTTGTCATGGCGGTAAATCTATCCTCAATTTCACTTCACATGTCACATACAACTGGGGCAGAATAAGGTCACTAATTGGACCCTTTGGAGGATGCGTGAAATACGAAGCAGATCATCACATCGGTAAAGATCAACACGTGTGGGCATATTCAACGGATATGCAACCTGTATTACGTGTTAAATCCGGCGCAACAATTCACCTAGAAACATGGGATTGCTTTACAGGCCAAGTTCAATCCGAAGATGACACCGTAGAAAAATTGGATCTAGCACGAGTTAACAGCGCAACTGGTCCAATTTATGTTGAAGGCGCAGAACCTGGGGATTCGCTCTCAGTAACTCTTCACCGCATTGATCCAGGTGAAAAAGGTGCAGGAATGGTTATCCCTGACTGGGGACAACTCATTCATAAAGTTAAAGCACCAACTACTCGTATTTTTAAAGTAAAAGATGGAACCGTTCATATGAATGATCGCGTTTCATTTCCGGCCGTGCCAATGCTCGGTGTGATTGGTGTTGCTCCTGCCGAAGGCGAAATTGCAACATTTGCAGCCGGCCGCCACGGTGGAAACATGGATGATCACTTCAATCGCGTTGGTTCCACTGTTCACATGCCTGTATTTCAAAAAGGTGCGCTACTAGCAATTGGTGACATGCACGCATCTATGGGTGATGGCGAAATCTCTGGTACCGGTGTTGAAATCGGTGGAGATGTTTTGATCGAAGTAAATGTTCTCAAAGGCAAGGCTGCTCGTTGGCCAGTTACTGAAACAGCCGATTCTTGGTTCACCCATGGAACAACAGATACTGATCTCAATGAAGCAATTAAATTAGCGTGCGAAGAAGCGGCACAGCTATTAGTTGAACAATGGGGATTTACTTATGAAGATGCATTTATCTTCCTATCTGTCGCTGGAGATGTCGGAATCGCACAATCATGTCATCCATCCCCAGGTACAAAAATTGCTCGCATGCGCGTTCCAAAGATCGCTGCATGTCCACGACCATTTAAGGCAATGTAAATTATGAGTGAGATGAAATGGGAGCATGGAAGCACGTGGTATCGAGTTGTCGGAGATCTCAAGAGCACAAAGACGCCTGTGATGGTTTTGCACGGTGGCCCTGGCGCTGGCCATAACTACTGCGAACCAATCGCTGATGTATTGGCACAAACAGGTCGCGCAGCTGTTCTGTATGACCAAATTGGGTGCGGTAATTCAACTCATCTGCCAGATAAGCCAAAAGAGTTCTGGACTCCAGAGTTGTTTATGGAAGAGCTAGTGCTCTTGACCCAGCACTTAGGCATTTCTAATAAGTACAACATTGTTGGTCAATCGTGGGGCGGAATGCTCGGAATGCAATTCGCAATCTCAAAGCCAAAGGGTCTGAACGCGATGGTTATTGCAGATTCGCCTGCGAGCATGGAAGTCTGGGTATCTGAAGCAAATAAATTGCGTAAAGAGTTGCCACCAGAAGTTGAAGCAACACTTTTGAAGCATGAAGCAGCAGAGACAACTGAAGATCCTGAATACGTTGCTGCCGTTGATGTTTTCTATTCACGTCACTTGTGCCGAATTCCACAACCACCATATGTTGTTGCAAGTTTTGAACAACTAGCGGCAGATCCAACTGTGTATCACACCATGAACGGACCAAGTGAGTTCCACGTAATTGGTTCACTTAAGCACTGGGATATTCGCCTACAACTAAAAGAAATTACTACGCCGACTCTTTTGGTATCTGGTCAATATGACGAAGCAACTCCTGCGATGGTCAAAGAGATTCACGGATTAATCCCAGGATCTAAGTGGGAGTTATTTGCCGAATCTTCACACATGCCACACGTGGAAGAGCCAGCTAAATTTAAGAGAGTTGTTTCTGAGTTCTTAGATTCAAACGACTAAATTACAAGCAACATCAACTGCGCCAATTCGGCGTAGGTCTGGTTCGCGTGTACTGCACTCAGGTACTGCAATAGGACAACGAGTGTGGAATGAGCAGCCGCTTGGACGACTAAGCGGTGATGGAATATCTCCGGTCAAAATCTGACGGGTGCTCTTTGCGCTCTGATCAATGCGTGGATTAGCTGAGAGCAGAGCCTTTGTATATGGATGTTGTGGGTTGTTATAGATCTCTTCGACAGAGCCGAGTTCGACAATTTTTCCTAGATACATAACGGCAATGCGATCAGAGATGTGCCGCACAACACCAAGATCGTGAGCTACGAAGATGTAGGTCAACTCCATCTCATCTTGTAATTCTTTAAAAAGGTTTAGCACCTGTGCTTGAATAGAAACATCGAGTGCGCTCACTGGCTCATCAGCAATGATGAGCTCGGGCTTAAGCGTCAGCGCTCGAGCAATCACAACGCGTTGGCGCTGCCCACCTGAGAATTCATGTGGATATTTTTCATAAGAATTCTTATCTAAGCCAACTTTTTCAAGTAGATCATGTGCGCGGGTACGACGTTCCTCTTTACTAACGCCATGAATGCGCATCGGCTCTTCGATAATCGCACCAATTTGGCGACGTGGATTAAGAGATGCATAAGGATCTTGGAAGATAAATTGAATCTCTTTACGCAGTGGTCGCATTTCAGCAAGTGATTTCTTTGCAATGTCATTTCCCTTATAGATAATTTCACCTGCAGTAGGGGAGTCCAGACGAGAAATAATTCTTCCAAGAGTTGATTTACCGCATCCAGATTCGCCAACAATGCCAAGAGTCTCACCTTGCACAAGATTAAATGAGACGCCATCGAGTGCTGAAACTGTATTCTTGCGGCCATAGCCGCCGCCACTTGATTCATAAATCTTGCGAATGTTCTTAACACTTAAAATTTCATTGCTCATGAGCGCGCTCCTTCGATGAGAAGGAAACAGGCAGCGCCATAGCCATTGCTGTCGGCGGTGAATACAGGTTGTTCGGTGCACGCAGCATGGGCAGATGAACAACGAGATCTAAAAGCACAACCACTGGGCAGATTTAGAAGAGATGCTGGCTGACCCGAAATGGTTTCAAGTCGTGATGTACGCGCACGGTCTACGCGTGGTACAGAGTTCATTAACCCCTTTGTATATGGGTGCTGTGGGTAAGCAAAGAGAGAACTCTTCGTAGATCGCTCAACCATACGACCGGCATACATAACTAATACTTCAGAAGAAAGCTCAGATATAACTCCCATATCGTGAGTAATGATGATGATTGATGAGTCATGGGTCTTACGTAATCTTTCCAGCAAATCCAAAATTTGTGCCTGAATTGTGACATCTAGCGCTGTTGTTGGTTCATCAGCAATCAGGAGCTTTGGATTTAGTGATAGCGCCATTGCAATAATTGCGCGTTGTCTCATACCACCAGAGAATTCATGTGGATATTGATTCACGCGCTTGGCTGGATCTGGAATACCAACTTCTTCTAGTAATTCAATAGCACGCGCTTTAGCATCCTTATCTGAAATATTGCTGTGTAATTGAAGTTGTTCGCGAATATGCCACCCAATTGTGTAGACAGGAGTCAGTGCTGTCATTGGATCTTGAAAAACCATCGCAATATCTTTACCGCGAATTGCGCGTAACTCTTCATCGCTTTTCTTAAGCAGATCTTCGCCGTTGAATAAGACTTCACCAGTAACTTCTGCATTTTCATCTTTGATTAAACCCATTACGGCGCTCATAGAAACGCTTTTGCCAGATCCTGATTCACCAACGATGCCAAGAACTTCACCATGATTAATGGAGAATGAAAGGTTATTTACAGCACGCACGACGCCTTTGCGAGTCTTAAAGGAGACGCATAGGTTTTTAACTTCTAGTAATTTCTCAGCCACGGCGCACTCGCGGATCTATCCACGCATACACCAGGTCAACAACGGCGTTTGCAATAACGATAAAGAATGCTGCATACATAACTGTTGCCATAATTAGTGGCAAGTCAAAGTTTTGCAAAGCGGTAAAGGTAAGTCGACCCACACCTTGAATACCAAAGACAACCTCTGTCAGAAGGGCTGATCCTCCGACTAAAGCGCCAAAATCTAATCCAAAGAGTGAAACTACGGTAATTAAACTCATGCGACTTGCGTGCTTAATTAGAATACGTTTTTCACCAGCGCCCTTAGCGCGCTCTGTCTTTATGTAATCCTCCTGCATCAATCCGACAATTTCGCTGCGGACTACTCGAATATAAATACCCGCATACAAAAGAGAGAGCGTCAGCCAGGGAAAGAGCAGCGCCAAGAACCAACCGCCAGGGCTTTCGGTAAATGGCACATACCCAAGGGGTGGAACCCACCGAAATAAAGTGGCGTGCAAACGCCCTTGCGTTATTAGGTTAACCACCTCACCAAGCCAATACACAGGCAATGAGACTCCAATGATTCCGATAATTCCAATTGCGGGGTCGACCCACGACTTACGCATACCTGCAGCCGTTATTCCCAGAGCTAATCCCAGAACTAACCAAATAAGTGCTGCGCCAAAGACAAGGGATAACGTTGCAGGAATAGCCTGCGTTAATTGTGGCCACACTTCTGCACCGCGGTTTACATAGGATGTCAGATCGCGATCAATAAACAAGTGCTTCATCATCGATACATAGCGAATATGAATTGGCTTATCTAGATCAAAAGTAGCTCGTACTTGTTGAAGCGTGAGTTGGTCTGCATTTCGACCTGCGATTCGAGCAGCTGGATCAACACCAGGAGTTGCAAAGAAGATGAGGAAAACCAAGATGCTGATAGAGACAAGCACAAAAACAGCAGCGGCTAAGCGCTTAAGAATAAATCGCGTCAAAATGCACCGCGCAGACGAGCTTTAGGATCGAGTGCATCTCGCACCGCATCACCAAGCAGATTAAGAGAAACAGCGGTGAAAGCAATAAACAGACCAGGTGCTAAAGCAACTATCGGGCGTGTGTACAAGAGCCCAAGGCCATCTTTTATAATTGTTCCCCATGAAGCATCTGGTGCTTGCACGCCGATAGATAAAAACGAGAGTGCGGACTCTGTAAGCATGGCGAGTGAGACCATCAGCGGAATAAACACCAAAACACTTGGGATTACGTTAGGCAAAATTTCACGGAAAATAATTGTTGAATTCTTTGCGCCACCACCGATTGCAGCTTTGACAAATTCACGTTCACGAAGTGCGAGAACCTGTCCGCGAATAGGACGAGCGACGTATGGGACATAGACAAGACCAATAATAAAGATAGGTAGATAAAGTGAGCCTGCCTCGAGAGATAATGGACCCCATTTAAATCCACTTGTTAAAAGCACCACTGAGAGCGAAATAGAAAGTAGATAAACAGGAAAGGCCCAAATCACATCAAGGATTCGAGAAATCACGGAGTCAATAATTTTTCCTGAATAGCCAGCGATGACACCAACGAGCGTTGCAACAATCAGCGTCAGAGCCGCGGCTGAAAATCCGATTAATAAAGTATTTGTACCGCCATATAACAAACGCGCTGCAACGTCGCGACCTTGGTTATCGGCGCCTAAAAAGTAAGGGCCAATTTTCCATGTAGGGCCAATGGGGTTAACACCGATCTTGAGTCCTTCAGTTGATTGTTGTAAAACCTGAACTTCCACACCATCTAAGACAACAGTTCCATTAATGGTTGAAACAAATGGATCTGTCTTTGAGACCAGTGATGCGTAAAGCGGAGCGAAGAGTGTGAGTGCAACAACTATGACCAACATAGTTGATGCAACCCATGACCTACGATCACGAACCAGCGTTCGGAGGGCAATTTTACCCGGACTCTCCGAAGAGAGATTGAACGCTGGTTCGTGCGTAGTCATCTACTTATCGAGTTGCAGTTGGCTAACCAACATGTAGAACTGCTTAGAGAAGTTGTAGTTCTTCACACGAGCAGACAAAAAGTCAATCTGCTTTGGTGTAAAGGCAACAGCGACTGGAGCTTCATTCATGATCGCTTGATCAATCTCGCCCCACTCTTTATCAGCAGCTGCTTGATCTGTTACGGCTAGATTCATTGCATCAATCATGCGCTTGTTGAGTGCCTTATTGCAATAACCAGCCATATTGATAGATGAATCTGAACCTGGTGTAAATGATTCGCAACCGAGCAAAATGTACGAGAAGTCCATTGCTGCTGGGAAATCTTGATACCACTGTGATACCGAGATTTGAACCTTATTCTTCGTATTCTGAATGTATGTGAATTGAATGTTGCTTGAAATAGGCTTCAAGGTTGCCTTGTAACCAATCTGGTTTAGAACACTTTGAATGTATTCACCCATCTGCTTATTCACTTCATCATCAGAGACAACGATGCCAACTTTTTGGCCAGCTGTTCCTGACTCCTTAACGAGTTGCTTTGCCTTTTCAATATCTGGCGCAGCCCAACTTGTTGCTGGAGATTCAACTGAAGCACCCTCTGTGTACTGGCAGAAGTCCTTGTGCCCTGGAAATCCAGGTGGCAAGAACGTACATGCAGGGGATGCAAGCTGTTCTCCACCGAAGATCTTTACCATTGCATTGCGGTCAAGTGCGTAGTTAACAGCCTGACGTGCTTTGACGTTATCAAATGGTGCCAAGTTGTTATTCATTGGCAAGTACCACATCGCTGTCAATGTGTGAACTTTGATTTGATTTGGAAGCTCTGTACCAATTTCAGACAAACGGTCAGCAGGAATTGGATCAAGCATCCAGTCAGCTTGTCCATTCTTGATCGCATTTACTTGAGCTTCAGCTGTTAGGCCGAATTGGTAAACGATTTCATCAGGATATCCAGCTGGCTGTGCTTCGCGGTTCCACTCTGTAAAGTTTGGATTACGAACCATCTTGAGTTCCTTGTTTGGATCATATGAAGCAAACATGTAAGGACCTGTTGTAGGAATTGGAGTTGTACCCGCATCCTTTGATGGAGCATCAGCAGGAAGAATAACTGCGTGTGGCAAGGACAGCTTGTAATTGATTGTTGCATCTGGTGCAGTCAATTTAATTTCAATCTTATTTGTTGCTGAATCAACGATTACACCCTGATCGAGCTTACAAGTTGCTGGGTTAGCCAAACATGCATCTGCTCCAACGATACCGTTATAGAAACCACCGGCTGTTGGTGACAAAACCTTGAAGATTCGCTCAAATGATGCTTTAACATCATTAACTGTTACGTCGCGACCATCTGAGAATTTAATTCCCTTACGCAATGTAAATGTAAGTGTCTTTCCACCATCACTAAGTTCAGGTAGAGCTTCTGCTAAGTCTGGAACAGTTTCAAATGACTTAGGACCATCTACTTTTCTAAATGCAAGTAGGCCATCGTAAGTTGCCTGATATAGCTGCCAGAATTGAAGTGTGTAGTTAATGTGTGGATCAAGAGTTCCTGCTGCACCTTTTGCAACGAGAGTTAATGTTCCACCAGCTTTTGATGCGTCATAAGGCGCAAGTACACCTTCTTGACCTTGAGCATTTGAATCTGAACCACTGTCAGAACTCGAGCTACCGCATGCACTGAGAACAAAGCTCAGGGCGATGAGAGATACGAGCGTTCTAGAGCGTCTCATTCATCCTCCTTGTTGGTCCCCGTGTGTGGGGCTTGGAGGGAAATACTTGCATCAAATAGGTACTACCGCTAGATATGTTAAACCCCTTTACCCTAACCAATAATCTGAAGGAGCATTTGATGCCCGCCTCAAGATTTCAGGAAAAGGCGCACAAAATCTTTCAGGGTATGAAACCTCGGCCCTCCCGGTGATTTTTGTTGGCTAAGCGGCTCTGATGTTGGCTATAGATCGGGACACTGTGCCCACCTGGGTTCAGCGTAGGAGGTGGGGCTGAGAGATCTAACTGTGGCCAAGTTGAAGAGCAATTGCCTTGGCGATCACCGGAAGAGCCTTTTCAAATGAGATTCCATAAACTCTTTCAAATGCAGTCTTGAAATTAACCCCCGTGCCCGTGATTCTCCACATTTCTATCGCTGAATCTGGGCCCTTGAGGGCTGTTAGAACTTCAACAAACAAAGCACCGATGCTGTATTGGTACCAGCGCTCGAAGTTCTTCTGCCACGCCTCTGGCGCGTTGAATACGAAGTAAGTTTCTAACAATTCGGAGGTGAATCGTGGATTAGATCTCAATTCATCTAGCGAGTGATTTCTGTACTTCAAGTACTCAGTGAAAGAGTCATGAAATACAGCAGCGTGTTGACTGAAGTGCGCTTGTCCTTCCCAGTACCAAGTTGGAGGCCATGGGTCATAGAGAAACTCTTGCGCTGGACGGCCCTTTTTGAAATTCATCATTTGAAGTGTGTGCATGAATTCATGTGCTTCAACAGTTCCATCCAAGTGGTCCTGTATCAAAAGCTCAACGGCAAGAACGATCAGATATCGATTTGTTCCATTGTAAAAAGAGCCACCGCCCCAACAGGTCTCCCTCGTGCGACAGGCGGTATCGGTTACCCATCTGCTTCCAGAATTAGGAAGAATGCTTTCCATTTGATCTACAGCCCAATTACGATCTTCATAATTAAAAGCTAAGTAGTAGATTTCAATTGGTTCAACACTTCCTGCGTACATTCTCGTTACCAACTCAATTGGTATTAAGGGTTCCTTGTAGGTCAACTTAGATGTCGGCCCCATGACCATCTTCAATGTAATTTCAGTCTTCTTTGAAGCTAGTATTTTCTCTCGACTCTTGCTCCATGCAGCGTAAGCAATTCCTTTGTAGTTCTCAACTAAATCGTCAAACGAAGTCGGTACTTTCACGATTGGGGATGTGGTGAGCGTTGGCGTTGGCGTCGGCGTTGGAGTAGGCGTAGGACTAGGAGTTCCCCCAATTGCACCTTCAGGATCACCAATGGCCGTAGGAGTTGGCGTTGGACTCTTCGTTGGCATCGCACCAATTAACTGCACACGAAATCCCACTCCTGCACCAGATGAAAACTTAGGAGCTCCTATGGCATCTGCCAAGTAGCGCCAAGGCTTGGGAAGTGGATCCTTATCTTTGAGTTTAAGGAACTGTGCAAAAAGACCCTTGCTTCCCATTACTTTGGCACAAGAGATTCCAAAGGTATTGATTTGATAGGTGCCCTTTGCAAACTTCACACCAGCTATAACTTCATTCTTGGCTACTTTGTAATTACCGCACGCTGGGCTTTGCGGCCCNGCAGCATCTGCTGAGATCTTTAGCGCAGGAATCAGGGCAAGAACGAGCGCAAGTAAAACCCCTTTGAGGGCCCAGCGCCTCATTCTCATAACAAGAGAGTAACTTGAATTATTAACCTAAACGATAAAAGCAATCCGCTGCATAACTGAGAATCCGCCATACACGCTCAATACCCATATGCCCCACCTATTGAACTCACCCCCTGTTGCAGGTATTTTTCGAAAGTCCAAAGTTCGATCTATCGGAGGAGAGAATCACATGGCAAAAACATCAGAAATATGGATAGTAGAAGGTGTGGAAGGCATTAGTCGCCGTCAGCAAATGCAAAGACTTGCAGACTGGAAGAAGCTATTTCTTGCAGAAGCAGGAGCATCAGCTGTAAACATCTATGAAGGTGGATATGGCGAATATAACGGAGCTTGGATCTATTCCGTTGAGTTTGAAAGCGCAGAAGCATATGGAAAATCAACAGATAGATTCCACGCCAATTCAAAGAGCTTTGATGATGCCATGGATGTTTGGCAGAAGGCACCAATGCTCAAGTTCCGCGGTGGCGGCTTAATCCATCTTGCAAATATCTAGTAAGTAGTTGCGCTAGCGCAGAATCTTTTACTCAGTGGGTGGTTATTAACTTAGCCGTTAATGGCCATCCACTGCGTAACAGCTGCGGCAATACAGATCACTAGGCAAAAGACTCTAAATACTCCCCATGGAGTTTCTCTACCATTTTTGGCATAGGCAGAGTTCTCATCACCTGCGTCTTTACTCAAAGCTGCATAAATCTTAAGTTCTGCATCGAATGAGAGCACACATGAGATATTTAGGATTACAACAGCAACTGATAAAGCCAGCTTTGATCCATCGCTTAAATCTGCCAGTGCATCAATGGCAATTGCAGCCAAGTTACCAAAGGTAAAGAGCATGCGAGTGGTGTTAAAGCCAAGTTCAACTACATGAAGTCTTCCTATGCCTGGGTTTTGATCCATTTTTCTAACCTCTCCATTGAAGTAGTAAGTGCTTTCTTCAGTAAATGTTCCTCCTGGGGCAATTGCACGTGGTGGCAACACGCCCATTGGCTAGGTGAACAAAGCGGACTAAGCCCTAATTCTCTGCCGCTATTTCACCACTTTAGTAACTTATTACGCCTGCAAAATACTCTAAAGAAGACTCTTAAATCCTGGAAGCTCAGAAAAGTCAGGTGGGATAGACACGGGCAACGTAACCATCAGTGCAGCCCATCGTGCGCCCACTTCCATCGCATGCTTACCTTCAGTATGACCATGAGCATAGGCAGCCAAGTAACCAGCTAAAAAGGAGTCCCCTGCCCCGGTTGTATCAATAGTTTGAGCGGGCAACGCCGGTTGAAAATCAATCCCCTCTTTTGTTATTCGTGTAGCTCCATGCTCACCATTAGTAACAATGATCGTTGGAAATCGATCTAGGAATGGGACTAAATCATTATCACTCTTGAACTCAGCACGTGATCCAATAACGACATCTGCATGAGTAACCATGGGGTCACCTAACGCCTCTACTCCCACAATTGTCGTGCAGCCCGCTTCTTTCGCTTTCTTTAAACTATTCAAAAAGTAAGGCCGCCATAAGACAAAGCAAACAATGTCATCAGCATGCAATTGGACATTATCTAGATTGACCTGGCTTAAATAACTCTCATTGAGTCCAAAGATTGTTCTGTCACCGGATTCATCAATTGCCACAAGCACATGTGATGAGGGTCCATTTATGCGAGTGATCTCCAGGTTCTTAATCTGGCTGGAGTTGAGCAAGTCATCGAGTTTGATTCCAATATCATCATTACCTAGGTAGCAAACAAATCCAGTTTCAACACCGGTAGTTGACAGACCTAAAGCCACATTTCCGGCCGAGCCGCCAGGTCGTTCAATCTTCTTATATCCCTGGGCAAAGCCCCCAGCGCTTGGGTATTGGTGGAGATATAAAACAGTGTCCCAGGCGATCGGCCCGACGATCCACACTCGTTTACTCATAACTCTCCCGCATTGTAATAATTAGTTCTATGGCCTGCTTGATATGGGCAATCTCACTCCACTGAACTTGAGGTAGCCATTGAAGAGAAAACAGTCCGTGATTAGTTGGATTCCACGCACAATACAACGCACCCGCAAGTGCTGCAACGGTATCGGTGTCGCCTCCTAAAGAGCAGGCTCTTGAAAATACATCTTTGCAATCTTTGGCTCCTAGTGATGACCACAGCACTGCTAGTAGTGTCTCTAGAGGATCTAGAGATGTTCCTTCTTCAGAAGGCATCCATGTATCAAATGAATGTATCGCTTGAACTACATTATGTGGAATTAAATCATTGGCATCTATTTCCCTATTCAACGCCTCAAGAACTCCGCAATTTCTTGCTGCATCTGTATGTGTTGCTTCACTAAAAGCTGCGGCCATTAAAACTGCGCATGAAATTGCGCTGACGTGGGAATGGGTTGTGCGAGCTGATTCGGTAATCCACTCACGGCGTAGTGCAGCCGATGATGGAGAAAATGCCAGTCCAGATAATGCTGTGCGCATCATCGCTCCATTTGTATTGCCAATTACTCCTCGCTCATTTTCCTTGACCTCCATGCCCAGTGCTGTGCGCGTCGTTGGACCTAAACCCCGTAGTTTGGGAGCATCTCTGCGCAGATTTTCTAGAAATCTCGCTGCTGCCTTCATTGGATTAGTTTCGGTGAGAGATTCAATAGTGAGCAGGCTCAAAAATGTGTCATCACTGACCCCACCAAGAGGCCACCCCTCTTTCTCTTCAAGAAGATCAATGATGTGGGCTCTACGAGGTGCGAACTCGAATTGGACACCAAATGCATCACCTGCAGCATATGCAATGAGTGCAGGTGCGATTATTTGAGAATTCAGGGATCTGCTATCTAAGTACGAGTAGGGCGGTAAGTCAGAGTGCAAGTGAGTCTGCTTATTCATTGACGGTAAGTCAATTCAACAAACTGAGAAATTTTCCAATTGAGCTGGTGCATTTGCTGATATTAAGCACTATCTCGAATGATTAATTTTGGTGTAACTTTCTTTGAATTTACCTTTTGTCCCTTTAATTTCTGAAGAAGACCTGAAACAAGATACTCACCAATTTTTTCATAATCTTGCCCTATTGTGGTTAAAAGTGGGTAAGTCTGAATCGCACGGTTTGTATTATCAAAACCGACAACTAGAACATCAGTTCCCACTCCATAATTTAACTCTTTGAGTGTTTGCACTACAGCAAAGGCAATTTCATCGTTAGCAGCAAAAATCGCATCAACATCATGGCGCTTGTGCATTAATCGCTGAGTCACATTTGTTGCATCTGAAAAAGTGTTATTGCAATGCTCNACCAAACTCGGGTCAAATGTAATCCCCGCCTTTGCTANACCTTTTTTATAGCCCTCNAAACGAGAGATACTCCATCTCTCNTCTAAGCCACCAGTAATAATCGCGATNCTCTTCTTTTTCTTGCCTGCCAAATACTCCACAGCCATGCGACCGCCGACAACATTATTGGTATCTACCCAGCTCACTATTTCACTTGAGAATACCGGTTCTCCGAATGCAACCATCGGAGTTCTAATCTGGCTAAATATTGACTCTAAATTTCGTGGGGACTGACCTACAACAATAAAACCATCGACGTGATACTCAGATATTTTCTGACTAATACTGCTTGCAAATGCATCTGATTCAGCACTCATATTCAAATCAATATTTGAGTGCGCAATAATTTGTAGCTCATAGCCTTCACTCTTGAGCTTTTCATAAATGGGGTTAATGACATGGCCCCAAAAGGAGGTGTAAAAAAGTGTCTTTATGTCGTGGAAAAAGATTAATCCAATGGACTTAGAGCGCACTCCGGTAAGGGCGCGAGCATGTCGATTCGGGATGTAGCGCATATCGGCGATCGCTTTATTTATTCGCTTGAGCGCCTCTGGGGATACTGAATCTGGCTTATTGACCGCTCGTGAGACTGTTGCACGGGAAACTTTGGCTCTCTTAGCTACATCCTCAAGAGTTACNTTTTCGCTCATGGGAAGAGAATAGCAAGCCAAAGAGCAAAGAAAAGGGCCAGGCCTCTACTTCTTTGAAGCTCTAATGAGATCTCTNTAGGCCAAGGCACTCTCTTTAGGGGTTCTTCGCATGTTATTTTCATAATCCACATGGACAATGCCAAATCTCATTTCAAAGCCCCAAGCCCATTCAAAGTTATCTAAGAGTGACCATAGGTAGTAACCATGCAAGTTAGCACCAGCTTCATAGGCTGAGATACAAGAGTTAATATATTGAGTTAAATACTCTTGGCGTTTTGTATCATGCACTTTGCCATCAGGACCTGGACCATCGCCATAGCAAGTTCCATTTTCTGAAACGAATATAGGGATATTTGGATACTCCTTGGTTACTTTTAGTAGGACTTCCTTGATTCCTTCAGGTGTCCATGACCATCCCATATCATTTCGCTCGGTGCCAAAGCCAGCGCCAGATGTGCTGGTTGTTCCCGGAAATAACCCAATTCCATTTCCACCGGCTGCAAAAATATCGGCGTTGTAATAATTCACACCGATCCAATCACGACCCTGAGAGACATCGCCTATCTCGGCTTGATCACAAAAAACTCCAGCTTCTTTCTCAAATAGTTCAACGAGATCTGATGGATAGGTGCCTTCATACATTCCTTGCATCCACCAACGATTCTTATATCCATCGACAATGACTAAATCAGCTTCAGCTTCAGGTGTGGAAGGGCCCACCAGCATTGGATTTGAAAGGTTATTTACCGCGCCCACTAGGACATGAGGTGAAACAGCCTTTATCGCCTGAGAACCCCGTGCATGTGCACGAACAAGTTGATGTGCAACTTTAACTGCTGTCGGAAAGTCACGTATTGCCGGTGCATGCTCGCCAGTGAGATTTCCAAGCCATGCAACGCACCATGCTTCATTAAAAGTTGCCCAGTACTTCACTCTGTCACCAAATTGTCGAGACATCTCTCCTGCATACTCTGCATAGAGGTCAACAACTTTTGGATTGGCCCATCCACCGATTTTTTGGAGCTCACTTGGAAGATCCCAATGGTAGAGGGTTAAGTTAGGTTCAATACCTCTCTCTAGCAGTCCATCGATGAGGCGGTTATAGAAATCAATACCTTTTTGGTTAAATGCGCCCGATCCACCTGGTTGCACACGGGGCCATGCAATTGAGAATCGATATGAATCAAGATTTAAAGCCTTCATAATATTTAAGTCTTCTTCGAGCATCTCGACGTGCTCGACTCCACGGTGATTGCGCCCAGTGCCATCTTTAATTGCGCCCGGGACATCACAGAGGTCATCCCAAATACATCTGCCTCTATTGCCAGATGCGTGACCTCCCTCAATCTGATGTGAAGAAGTGCCCGTTCCCCAAATAAAGGATTGCGGAAGTGAAGAGGTATCTATGTCTCTCAGGCTCATTCTTATTACACCTTCCCAGCTATAAATGATCTAATTCCGGCAACAGCTAATCTGTGATCGTCAGGTCCAGCAAGCCCACTGACTATTAAAACTCCCGCCAAACTCTGATCTCTTAGAAGCAAGGGCACTGCTCCACCATTTGCAGCAAATCCATCCTCTGGGAGCTTGTTGACTTCATACCAAGATTGGCCTAACTCTTCGCACTTAACAAGTTCTAAGAGTGATGAATTTTTTGAATGATTAACAACTGCCCACTTGCGAGAGATCCAGGAATCATGACCCTGCGATGAGCCCTCCAGGCTGATGTGATAAACCGTCCACGATCCCATCCGAACTTCAATAGAGACAGGCAGCTTTTTATGGGCAGCTAAATCAGCTGTTGCCTCCCCGATGCGCACTGCATCGGCCAGCGAAAGGGAACCTAAAACCAAACTCTGCGCTTCAACAATGAGCTCCTGGCTGGAATACCCGCCTGTTTCAACTAAATCCACCTAAAAAGGCTAGCATAGTGTGAGAGCGCTCTCAAGTATCTTAGGTATTACTCTTTTATTCGTGAAAGGAAGTACCCATGCCTCATAACACCACAGTTGTGCTCAAATCTGGTTTAGAGATCCCTCAGCTATCTATCGGGACTTCAGCATTTGGTGGCCTCTTCTCAGCAGTCAGCGATGAAGAAGTTGAGCAGGTTGTTGCCACATCTATTGAGCATGGAATCAATTTCTTCGATACCGCTCCCCACTATGGAAAAGGTTCGGCCGAGAAAAGATTAGGAAAGGTCATTGCACCTTACCCACGCCAGAGCCTTGTGATTTCTAGCAAAGTAGGGCGCCTACTTGTTAGTAGTAAAGGTGGCGATGATCCAGGTTGGGAAAACTCTGATCCTTTAGTGGAACGAACCTTTGATTACTCGGCCTATGGAGTCGAGAAATCTTTGGAAGATAGCCTGAAACGTTTAAATCTTGAGCGGCTCGATATGGTCTTTATTCACGATCCAGATGAGCATGCAGATCAGGCAATCACGGTTGCATATCCAGTTTTGGAAAAGATGCGAGACCAAGGATTAGTAACTGCTATTGGTGTTGGAATAACGACAACAGCTATACCAACTCGCTTTGTGCACGAGACAGATATCGATGTGGTTTTAATGGCTCTGCGATACACATTACTAGATCAGAGCGCAGCTCAGGATCTACTTCCAGCGGCCCTTGAGAAGGGTGTCTCAGTAATTGCCGGTGGAGTCTTTAACTCAGGAATTCTCATTAATCCAAATAAAGATTCAACATTTAACTACATGCCGGCATCATCTGAAATCCTTCACCGAGCGCAATTAATACAAGAGTTCCTTGGCCAGCGCGGTGTCTCACTGGCTCAAGTGGCAATGCAGTTTCCCCTGCGCCACCCTGCTATCTCAGCCATCTTGGTCGGGTGTAGAAGCAGGGATGAGGTATTACACAACATCACTGACTTCAACACCATCATTGCCGAAGATATCTGGCTTGAGATTGAGGATTTTCTTCTTACAGTGTAAAAAGATTAGAAATCAATCTCCTGATTTCCATGCCAGAACTTTCCAGTCTCACTCCAGTCAAGTGAGCAGATTTCCCACATTCTCTCCCCGCCATCTGATGGCTCACCTGGTGCACCTGGGCCACCTAAATCAGTCTTGAGCCAACCTGGATCGAGGGCATTAACGGCAACCTGTCCTTTGAGTAAGCCAGCCCACAAAATCGTCATTCCACCTAGTGCATATTTTGTAAGGCGATAGGTTGGCATATCAGGTGACTCCTTGAGCGCCTGAAGACTTCCAGCACCTGAACTGACATTAACAACTCTAGGTTCACTACCTGCTTTAAGAAGATTTTGTAATCTAAAAATCAACTCATGCTGTGCAAAGACATTGCAACGCCACTGGTCATTGAGTAGTTGCAATCCTTCTTCCATCCAATCTGACTTATATGTTTGGACGGCAGCATTATTGAGCAGCATGTCTAGTGAATCCCACTTTGCTTGCACCGCATCAGCAACTGCTGCTGGTGCTTTTGCATCATCAAAGTCGGCTAGCAGTGGAGTGAAATCTCCTAACTGCTGCAAGATTGCGGTCGTAGCCTTGAGCCGAGCTTCATCGCGACCCGTACCAATCACATGAGCTCCAGCTTTTAAGAATAGCTTTGAGGCTTCAAAGCCAACACCACGGGATGCGCCAGTGATGAGAATTCGCTTGCCTTTAAAATTTGTCATTGGACTCTTTCTTCTCTGGTTAGGCGCGTGGATTTGGACTTTGGTTTCTCAGTGGATCTGTTTCAGCATGAGGGCTCAATATCTTATTGATCTGCTTGATGACCTCAGGTGTTAAAGAGATTCCTGAGCCCTTTGCATTCTCTTTTACTTGTGCAGGAGTTGTGGCACCCATAATTGCACTCGATACATTGTCATTGCTCAGAACCCACGCAAGGGCTAATTGGGCCATCGTAATATTGAGATCTTTAGCTATCGGTTTAAGTTCATGCACCGCTGCAAGTACATCATCTCGAAGCCAACCTGAGATGAAGCCTGCTCCACCTACTAAACTGTTCTTATCGGTTGCTCTGGAATTTGCTGGTGGTTTCTTGCCTGGGAGGTATTTGCCTGTAAGCACTCCCTGACACAAAGGAGAGAAAACGATTTGCCCAATACCTTCCCTCATTGAAAGAGGCACTACCTCTTTTTCAATCACTCTATAAAGGGCTGAGTACTGCGCCTGATTTGTAATAAATCGGTTGTAGTTATTTTTATCCTGAATCGCAAGTCCTTCTCGAATCTCGTTTGCATTCCATTCAGAGACGCCCACGTAGTGCACTTTGCCTTGACGAACAAGATCATTAAGGGCACTGACAGTCTCTTCTACAGGTGTCTCATGGTCGTATCTGTGACAGATGAGGACATCAAGGTGATCGGTTTGAAGGCGCTTGAGTGATTCATGGAAGGATTCGAAGATGTGCTTTCTAGAGAGCCCACGGTCATTCTTGCCTTCACCAGTTGGCCAGTAGATCTTGGTGATGAGCTCATAGGACTCACGCTTGATACCTTTGAGGGATTTACCTAAAACAGTTTCTGCGCGTCCAAAGGCGTAGCTATCTGCAGTATCAAAAGTTGTAATACCTGAGTCAAGAGCAGCTTTCACGCATTTCTTGGCTGCATCAGAGTCAACCTGAGAACCATGTGTAATCCAGTTTCCGTAGGTAATTTCAGAGACATACATGCCAGTACTGCCCAGTCTGCGGTATTTCATTACTGCTCCTTCGCTGCGATGTGTGAGAGCGCTCTCAGATTTGGGTGAGTCTATAGCCCTTGAAGGCAAGATTCAAGATTTTCAAGTTAATCTATAACCAATGGATTTCATAGATTAGGAAATAGGTATTGCGCAGTGAAGAGAGCCTTATTCGTTCGTGGTGGCCGACCCGCTCACCAGCCTGTCGAGACGACGGAATACTTTCGCGAATTCCTTGAGTCTGCCGGTTATTCAATACAGGTTTCAGACTCACCTGCGATTTATTCAGATAAAGCTCTAATGTCGAAAATAGATCTCATCGTTCAATGCATTGAGAGCGAAATCGATGAACCTAGCGTGCAAGGCTTGCTCTCTGCCGTTTCTGAAGGAACAGGTTTCCTAGGCTGGCATGGTGGAGTTCTTGTGGGCTTTCCACAATCTGAGGCCTACTACCAGATGATTGGCGGCAAGTTTGTAGCCCATCCCGCAAAAGCTGCGGCAGAGCGAACTGGCACTGAAGATGATTTTTTTATGCCTCACACAATTGAAATTACTCCGCAAGGAAAGTTACACCCGATAACCCAAGTGCTCAATAATTTTGAGTTAGTCACAGAGCAGTACTGGCTGCTCACCGATCCCTACATGAGCGTTCTTGCCACTACAACACAACTGGCTCGAGAAGGCGATCCTTGGGAAAGTGAGGTTACCTCACCGGCGATGTGGACTCGAAAATGGGGCAAGGGGAAGATCTTTATTTGTAGCCCGGGGCATAATCTAAATGTCGTAACCAATGATTCAGTTGCAACTGCAATACGTAATGGGCTTATCTGGGCATCCAGATAAATTCATTACCCCAGGGCAAATAACTTCTTTTGGACCTTAATTAAATTGAGTATGGTCGGCATTTTCTTCTTCTCTAGAGTGACAAGATCTGGCGTGAGAAGACCACCTGTATCTCCTGAACCTGGATTCCATGCCCAGTAGGTCCAGCTCATCCCCTTTTTGCCGAGATAGTCTGTAAAAGCCTTCATCCATCGCCCACTTATTGTTTTGGTAGAGAAATCTTTTGCACCAAACTCACCGATGAGGATCGGGGCGATTTTCTGATCATGGATATATCCAAACCCTTTACTCCACCGATCGAGCAGGTTTTTCTCGAGGTTTTTCGATGTGAGCCATGGTTGTGGCGAAACTTCAGGGCCATATTCATGGGGAGAATAAACAACTTTATTGGGCACAGGAAGTCGTACTGGATTATTTCTGACTCCCTCGAGATTGCCGCCCCACCAATGTCCAGTCAATTTCTGTCCCCCAACAACTTGGTTCTCTATTCCTTCAACAATAATTAATGGGTTCGGATTAACTTCTTGAATTGCACTTCCAGCTCTTTCAGCTGCCCGTCTAAAGTCGGTGGCAGATCCATCGCCCCATGTCGCCTTACCGTGAGGCTCATTCTTTAAATCAAAACCAACAACATTTGGAGAGTCTTTGTAGCGAATAGCTAGAGACTTCCACATCTCTACCCAATCATCTTCTGTGTAACCTGCTTGGCCATACCAGAGGTCATTTCTGTATCCCTGATCAGCTTGTGAGTGGTTGTCCAAGATAATCATTATGCCTTGGACATTGGCTTCCACAATTAGGGCATCAAGGACTTCAATGGGTGACTTGTCCTTGAGCAGCTTGTTGGAACCAATATAATCTGCAACTGAAGAGACTTCTTTTCCTTTTTTAAGCGTCTGCATCGAAAATGGAATTCGAATCACATTAAACCCGGTCTGCTTAATCTGTTTGAGCATGAGCTTGTAATCTCGTGCATTTAATCCAATGACAGTCCCAGGTTCATTTTCCATTCCGTACCAGTTAACGCCTTGTAAAATGACCTGTGCGCCTGAAGAGTCAATAATCTTATTTCCTGATGTCGAAAGCGGGAACTTTGGTGAGAGGGCTTGTGCACTTGGAATAATCTGAAAAAGCATCGTTGCCAGCATTGCAAAAAGAGTTACAAAGACTTTAGTTTTCATGCAGAGACCTTTTTCCTCGCCTTTTTAAGAATTGGCTTTTCAAAGAAGTACCAACTCAGAGTTGCTATAGCCACTGCAAGCACGATCACGAGCAGGCTTAGCCTTGTCCACTCCCCTAAATCTGTGATCCCGAAGTAGACATAAGACTCCTTGAAACTTCTCTGAAGAATATTCTGGACGACCTGGTGCCATAGGTAAACACCAAAGGAAACCTTGGAAATCCAAACGAAGAGTGGATTATCAATGAGTTTGTAGGCGTGACGGCTCATGGCGATGCAGATTAATGCAGCCGCCATAATGATTGCGTAGATGGGTGAAAGATAGGCCTGCTTGGTAAGACTGTCCGGCGCACCAGGTATTAAGCGAACCCCTACTACAACTATTGCTGCCACTAACAAGGCTGCCCCAGCGAAATCAAAGAAGCTAGAGGTTGGCTTGGTAGCTTTTCCTAGACGCGCGATTATCAATGCTGCAATTGCCCCCACCAAAAATTGGGAAAAGAAGGAGTTGATGTTCCAATATGGCAACCAAACTTTTGCTCCGCCAACTAGCCCTTTATCCCAGCCTTTTCCATCTTCACTTGTCATAAAGGTTTCAATAACCCATGGGTTAACGACAATTTGTAGGAAGATAAGANCGGTTACAAGTATTGCTAGAGCCTTTAGATACGTCTTTGCTTTTTTAATGATTGGATATAAAAGAAAAGGCAAAATGACATAACAAGAAACTTCTAATCCAATAGACCAAAGTGGGCCATTGAGCTCGGCAGGAAAGAAGGTGGAGTAGTGATAACTATTAATGAAAAATAATCCTGTGAATAGCATCGTGAAGTTCACTGGGATGTCATATAAATACAGTGCAAGCAACGTGCAAAGAATGAGGTTAAGCCAAGTGGCGGGCAAAATACGCGCTATGCGTGCAATGGAATAATTCTTCACTGTTGGGCTTGGTGTGCCATTGATGAATGAAACCCAAAATGGATAAGAGAGAAGTGCGCCAGAGAGTACAAAAAATAGACTTACTCCGACCTCTCCCCTCATGCCATAGTGATGGATAATTGAGAACCANCTTGGTGCTGAGTCTGGATTCATTTTTTGAGTCAAATGGTGGAAAAGTACGAGCAGACATGCAATGGCACGGAAGCCATCGGCCCCCCTGATATGCAGTGATTGACGATTCATGGCCTGCCCTTTCGATCACAAGGTGGTGAAGTACTCCCCAAACGGCTTTTGCGAACTGTAATACATAAAGGGCATTTTTGAGAGCGCTCTCTACATATGGGCCGCCGGGGTCGAAATTGAGCGTATTTGCCGGGTAACAATTAGATAACATAATGCAAAATCTCCAAAAACCCCCTTGTCATTACAGAGAAAGGCATGAATTATAAGAGCGCTCTCATGGCTCATGGAGTTCATGCTTGGGAACCGTTCTCAGGGAGCACATTTAATCCGGAGGATACATGTTCAAAAAAATTCGAAAGGTTCGAATTCTTGCTGCATTTGTAGTAATGGGAGCTCTATTAGCTCCAACTACTCCCGCAGTAGCTGCTCCAGTTGAGATTACTCTCAGCTGTTTTAATGATCTCAACCTCTCTAATCTTTTAAAGGAGTGGGAGACAGTTAACCCAAACATCAAAGTTAAGGTGAAGACAGCTGATTTCAATGCTCACCATGATGGTTTGCTAACTCAATTAATTGCTGGTTCAGGTCCAGATATTGCGTGTGTAGAAGTTGGATACTCTTCCCGATTTAAGGCATACCCACAGTTGTTTACAAACCTTGGTAAGACTTTCAAGGCAAATACTCTTGAGAAGAGTTTTATTAACTGGCGTTGGGAGCAAGGAGTTGCTCGCGATGGAACCATTATCGGAATTCCAACTGATGTGGGCGGACTTGCAATGTGCTATCGCCAAGACTTGCTTAAGAAGGCTGGCCTTCCAAATGAGCGAGGCGCAGTTTCTGCTGCAACTTCAACACCTGAAAAGCTCACCGCGTTTGCAAAGAAGTATGTTGCTGCGACAGGTAAGCCATTCCTAGACAACGTAGGTTCACTATTTGAAGGTGTTTCTCGTCAAGGTGCTGACGGAGTGCAGTTCTATGACAAGAAGACTGACAAGATTGTAGAAGTTCCACAGGTCAAGAAGGCTTATGACCTTGCTGCTACTTTTGCATCTCAGAAGCTTTCAGCTGAAATTGAACTATGGAGCAGCGACTGGAACCAAGGAATGGGCAATGGAGCTTTCGCTGCAATGCTTTGTCCTTCATGGTTACTTTCTAACATCCAAAACAATGCAAAGGATATTCCTGGTGCATGGGATGTAGCGCAAATGCCTGGTGGCGGAGCTAACTGGGGTGGATCACAGCTTGTGATTCCTAAGTTTGCTTCTAACCCTAAAGCAGCTTGGACATTCATTAGCTGGGTTCTTGCACCACAACAGCAGTTGAAGCTCTTCCTTGATAAGGGTGTACTTCCTACAACACCAGCGGTCTATAAGGATCCAAAGTTCATAGCTGCTAAGAATGTTGCGTGGAATAACGCTCCAATCGGAAAGATTTACTCTGATGTAGTTATGGCTATTAAGAAGCCTATCTACGAAGGTAAGTACCAGGTGTCTGTTAAGGATGCCTACAACGCAGCTGTTGGTCGAATGGCTTCTGGTAAGCAAACTCCAGAGGCTTCTTGGGCACAGCTCATGAAGGAAATTAAGAAGATTAAGGCTCTTTCTTAACCCTTAATCTCCTTATGCAAGGGGCGGGTCTGGGGGTGGTAGTGATTAATTCACTACCACCCTCGGTATTCCTTATTTCGTAAATTCATACCATTGATGGAGAAAAAATTGAAACTACCGAGAATTAATAAAGCTGGGAAAAAATCTTCAATTCGCGCTGGAGAAGGTCGCCTTGCATTCTTCGCTATTTCTCCATTTTATTTTCTCTATTTGATTTTTGGTATCTTCCCAATTCTCTATACGAGTTATATGGCGTTCTTTAATTGGGACCCGCTTGGGGAAAAAGTATTTATTGGACTTGGAAACTTCGCAAATTTACTTGCCGATGACACACTCTGGAAAGCGCTAAGAAATACATTGAGTATCTGGGTCCTTGGAACTGTCCCCCAGCTTGCTCTGGCTCTTTATATGGCAACTCTGCTCAACCGCACTCGCTTGAGATTCTCAGGGTTCTGGCGTTCAGCTATCCTTATTCCTAACGTTACTTCAGTCCTTGCAATCGCTGTTATTTTCAGTTCTCTCTATGGTCGCGATTTTGGGCTGATCAACTATGCGCTCAGTTTCTTTGGAATTGACAAGATTAACTGGATGAATGGAACGTTCTCTAGCCACGTAGAGATTGCGACCATGATCATTTGGCGTTGGACTGGCTATAACGCCCTCATTTATTTAGCGGCTATGCAGTCGATACCAAAAGAGCTTTATGAATCAGCTCAGCTAGATGGAGCTAATGGCTGGGAGCAATTCAGATTTATCACCCTACCTGGAATCCGAAATGTTCTGATCTTCACAGTGACCATGTCCACAATCGGTGGACTTCAAACCTTCAATGAACCATACATTCTCGGTGGCGTTACGGGTGGTAATGATAAACAGTTCTACACACTTGCGATGTTTCTTTATGAAGAAGCCTTTAGAAAATTCCAATTTGGTTACGGAGCAGCGATAGGAATATTTATATTCTTCTGTGTCGTAATTTTTGCACTTATAAATGCGACCATAGCTAGCAAGATTGCGAAGGACTGACATGACAAAGATTGAAGCAGTTTCTCGACGCAAGACAAATAAGCGAATCCAGCTAGGTTCTATTACCGCCTACGTAGTTCTCGCAATAAGCACATTTCTAGTTGCATTCCCGTTTTGGTGGATGTTGGTTGTGGCTTCAAATAAGAAGAATGAGATTGCTAAGAACCCTCCACGTTTCACATTAGGTGATGAATTAGGCAGTACATTCGATGTTATTTTCCAATATGCAAATATTAGTCGGGCAATTCTGATTTCATTCACAATCGCATTTACTATGGCGATCTCTCATATCTTCTTCTGCACCTTCGCAGGCTATGCTTTTGCAAAGTTGAAATTTAAGGGCCAGAAGCAATTCTTTGCTTTTATTCTCCTGACCATGATGATTCCAGGGCAGTTGGGCATAATCCCGATGTATATTCTTGTAACCAGACTCGGATGGAATAATGACCTCAAGGCTATTATCGTTCCTGGTCTAGTTTCCGCATTTGGAGTATTTTGGATGCGACAGAGTATTAGTGCTGTCATCACTGATGAAGTGATCCAAGCTGCTCGTATTGATGGTGCATCTCCGTGGCAGATTTATACCAAGATTGTGTTTCCATTAGTAAGGCCAACAGCCTTGGTGATGGGTCTCTTCTCATTCTTGAATGCGTGGAATGATTTCTTGTGGCCTATGTTGATTTTGGATGGAGATAAACTTCTCACTATTCAGATGGCAATTGCTCAAATGAAAGAGCAGGCTTATTTAGTCAACCATGCCGCCCAAATGGGTGCAGCATTCTTTGCGACTCTGCCACTCATCATTCTTTTCTTCCTCGTCTCCAAGCAGCTTGTTAAAGGCGTTATGGAAGGCGCAATTAAGGGTTAGCAGGCTGGTTTGTGAGCACCTTACATAGCCATGAGCGCTTGGGTGGACCCTTCATCACCGCAACCCCTCCATGCCCCTACCCTTACAGCATGCGCCCTAAAACAATCATCCTCATATGCGCCGGGGCTGTTAACGCCCTTCTTATCTACCGCTACTTCTCCACCTTAGTTACAGAGGGCAACCGCAGTGCTAATGGCTTTGGCGCTGTGTTTCTTATTCTCTTTCTAGCTTTGTTTAATGCAATCCTCTTTGTAATCTTTTTTGTCAAGAAAATACCTTTAATACGCGCAGGCGTAGTCATCGCCTTTTTTCCTATAGCCATCGCCTTTATTACCTCCCTTATCAACAACGTCTCTATGTTTGATGAGGGTTCAGGCAGTGGTGCTTACTTGTGGTTGTTGATGGGCACTGTGCCAATAGGGTTATTACTTGGTGTAATTGGCGCAATTGTTGCCCTGTTTAAGCGCTTTAAATCTTAATCAGAGCCCCACACCCGCCTGAGATTAAAAAATCTGCACATAAAAAACCACCCCAAGGCTTTGGGGTGGTTTTTTATATNTTTGAGTCTTTAGTTGCGNGGTTCAATCTGATGGATTGANAGTGAACCTGATAGTTCATAGCTTGTGATAATTAGCGCTTTACCAGAAGGTGACTTNTTTGCAGGAACAAAGACGATTCCCTCTGGTGAGAAGTACTTAACATCCTTTGCCGGAGTTGCCTTTGTTGGCAGCATNTGAAGCCACTCTTGAAAGACTGGATTTGCTGGCACTGTGATGTCAAAGATGGCCAGAGCGCTCATTCTCTCTAGACCAAGGATTGCAATTCGACGATCACCGACCATTCCAACTGCAACACCTTCTGGCTCTGCGCCTTTATC
>JGI24768J34885_10000060_pt1 | contig 27896 bp, 32 predicted proteins | sample LakOntMetagenome_FD_34885 | JGI IMG/M metagenome (IMG submission 34885) | reverse complement strand
GACGGTCGCACAGGAGACGTGAGGACGAAGAGAAACATAAATAACGAATTGGTGATCGGATTCAACCGCGCAGTGCGCCGCTGTACCAGCGAGTGCAAAGCGACGGGCCGTTCACTGAAGCACAGGGACCTGAACGCGGCGCTGAACATCCTTCGGTGCCTTAACGCGGAATTGGCGGGAACGCCTCGGCCAACGGCTCTGACGAGGGCCGGTGCTCCGCCTCGGGTCTGAGTACTTCACAACAACAACAATGGTCGGGTCGTAGTTCACTCTTTCGCCCGACCATCAGGACCTCCGCCCCAGTGCGGAGGCCTGTTCGCTTTTGTACACTCCCACGGTTTGTGTCATTTTCGGTCTTACATGGAAACATGCCTGATTATCGGAAAGACATATAAACGTATGGTTTACCTAAGCGGCTCTCAGCAGCTCTCAGCAGCTGTTATGAGCTGTTGTGAGCTCTCAACAGCTAGATCGACTCGAATAAAAAACTTGGCATACCATATAACGTAATGCGAAAAATCATGTCCGCAACCGAGAAAGCAATTGACGACGCGTTTAAGGCTCGCGCAAAGAAAATGAAACCCAACCCATCTGCAAAAGACATCAACCACGTCGTCGCTCGCCTCGTCAAAGATATCCGCGAGGCGCGCACGACACGTGACGATGCCCGGAAGATCAGTCTCATGGCACGAACGGGAAAACTTATGAAGCGAGCAGCATACGCGACGGCAATTGCTGCTTCGATTGCCTTGCTGGCAAAAGGGTCGTTTGATTTATCGGTAGCGTCGATGAATTTCACGTTGAAGCATGTACGCAGGATCCCAGCACCGCCGACGACACCCGCGGCGTATCGATACAATCCATCGAATAGACATGCGGTAGTCAATTCCACTACACAGAATGCGCGCTCCACAGACATTCTTCGTATCTTTGGTCTCGATCGGCGGCGTGTTTCTGCAATGGCATACACCATGGCGGGCATGGTTGCGACTTCCGTATTTACAGATACTTTCCTCAAAGTCACCCGTAAACTCAACCCGTTCGCCATTCGGACGACATGGAAAGAAATCGTCAACAACTCCAACGAAACTGAAGCAGTCGTTGGTCTGTATCGTCATCTTCGGCCAATCCAAAAAGCTCGCCGAGCAAAACTCCGCATGCAGAAAGAAAAAAATCTAAAATTTGCACGCACGTAATTCGACCAAACCACAAAAATATCTTATGTCTGTCACGTCGCAAACACGTTTCCAAAGACGCGGCAATATTCGCATCCTTCGACGCGAGATTTGCACGGTCCATGTGAATGCGTGAGGCCAGATGGCGCCGACGAAATGAGTTCCGTCCAGTGGAAACGTGTTGTCGCGCGCCGCAACGCATCGGCACTGCGCGGAATGATGACGTCGTGGATGTTGGCATGTATCGTCGTCATTAATGTAGTGTACGCGCGGCCGAGTCGATTTGGACTGCTTCCGCTCATGATGATCTTGCCCGATTTGTAAACCATGCTCGTGACGTGCTTGCCATCGCCGACGGGGATGTGGATGTTGCACGACGGAGGACGTTCCGGCATTTCCGCGAACGTATCGTCCATTCCGTTCGTGATATTCAATATATTCTCCAGATTGAACCCCGTTGTGGTCGCCACGCTGACATTGATCATCGCGGTCTCGAACGATTCGACCGTGACGCCTGTCGTTGCGTCCACACTGGAAATGAGACGACACGCTTCGTCGAGGACCCACATGAGCTCAGGCTGGCTCTTGATGCCTGTGATATGGAAGCTGCCTTTATGGAAGATCTTGATGGATGCCGAAAGCGTCTTGGCCTTCATTTGGAGTGCCGTCTTGGAGAATTGCGATGGAGTCATGTCGAAGAACTCGCTGGATTCGGCGAGTTCGACGAGACGACAACATTTGGCGCGGTTCCAGCCGGGCATGTGGCGGTCTTTCATCGACATCAGGAACTTGATATCGCCATCGAGTTTTCCGTACATGGTCATCGTCGTGACGTGGGATCGGACGGGTCGAACGCTCGCGTCGATGGACATGTTCGTGGTGTGCATTGTATCGAAAAAATCCAGGAACTCGTCGCCCATTTCCTTAAGCTGCACTTGAGCCTACGAAATATGACATACGAGAAATAAGGAAGGAAAAGAGACAGTTAAGGAGACGAAGTATGATGTAATGGCACTTATATTTCCACACACAAACACGATGGCAGACACTCAGACACCCACCGCCGCTGACCCCACCGCCACCGAGCCCAAGGCTGCCGCGCCGCGTCAGAAGAAGGAGCGTCACACCTTCATGGTACACCACCCCGAGTCGTTCGCGTCGATGGGGAAGTGAGTTGGCTCTTCTTCTTCTTCTTCTTCTTCTCGTTCTTGTTCTTGTTCTTGTTCTTCGTTGTTGTTTTCGACGCGCGCGACGCCGACCGCATCCATACTTGTTCTAACCTCTTTCTTATGTGTGTTTGTATAGGTATGTTTCAACAGACTACCGGTGAGTTATTAGTTATTATTTATTATTTATTATTTATTATTTATACTTTATACTTTAAAATATCAAGAGCCTCTGCTGACTCATCACATATCCCCACTTTCTTTTTTCAATCAACAGCTATGCGGCTCTGAAGGTCGCTTCGTAAGTCCGAGTCAACAAAAACGAACCAAATCCAAATACACACATATAACACACCTCAACCGATCAATAACCAACACTTCCCTTTTGCAGTCGCGACATTACACCCAAGATCCTCCTTCGCAAGACCAATACCAAGCTCGTCTATGTGTTCGATGGACATGTCCAGACGCTCGACAAGCCCCAGGTCGTCAAGCGCGGCGAGCGGACCATCGAGTACACCAAGAAGCCCGTGGTCAAGTTCATCAAGAAGTATATGTTCGAGGGCGAGCTTCCCGCGGACGACGACGATGTTCCCGTCGAGAAGAAGCCGGTCAAGAAGCGCGTGAAGAAGAACGCCGTCGAGGCCGAGAATGCCGAGAACGTCCCCGTCGCCGCGGCGTGATTCATGAAATCATTCCATGAGATTGCGCGTTCGTAATGTGTTCTGAACGTCAGCAAGAATCGTGGCGGCTTCTCGACGCGCCACTCCATCTGCATTCTGCGTCGTGTTCCCTGTGCCCCGCACCTCGAATCGTTTCCCAAGTGCGATAATGGCACCTCCATTGATGTAATATTTAAGACGCGCTTTCAACACGACAGTATGAGATGGGACGTTGCCGAAGAGACGTGCGGTAACGCCAGGCTGGGACGCGACGAGTGATGCTTCGGTGATCGCGACGCGATTGATTGATTTGGCACCGATCTTGATTTTCCCGGTCGTCAGTTCAGAGACTGCCTGGGATGCAATTGACGGGCCGGACATAGACGACATAGACTGCATCGTCTCCGTCACGGGTCGCGCTCGTAATATGATAACAACAATAACGAGAAGCACAGCGGCCCAGATCATCGTCTTCATGTATGACTAGTATTCTAATTACATTATTTTATTTCTATTAGAAATCCTCGTCCAGGGAGAATTTGGAGAAATCAACCATAATACCGGCGCGGGAGTATTCGCTCACGTGGTTCTCGAAGAAGTTCGTCTTGCCTTCGAGAGATATCGCTTCCATGAATGGGAACGGGTTGGTCGCGCGGTACTTCTTGGTGTACCCCAAATCCAAAAGCAGCATATCGGCAACGAATTCGATATATTGCGACATCAACGTAGCGTTCATTCCAATAAGGGACGGAGGCAACGCTTCGGTAATGAAACGCTTCTCATTCTCGACAGCTTCGGAAACGATCGCCTCGACTTCATCCTGCGATAACTTATTGCGCAGTTTGCGGTACAGCAACGTCGCATGTTCGCAGTGCAGCGCCTCGTCACGTGCGATAAACTGGTTGCTCAGTGAAAGACCAGGCATCTTGCCGTTATGGACGCTCTTCAGCCAGAATATCGCACAGAATGAGCCGCTGAATAGGATGCCTTCGACGCATGCGAACGCTACGAGACGCTCCGCGAAGCGTTTCGTCGTGCGGTCAAACCATTTAAGGGCCCAGCTGGCTTTGGCTTTGACGGCCGGGATGTGGAGAATCGCGTTGAAGAGACGATCGCGTTCCGTCGGGTCTTTAATGAGCGTATCGATCAGCATCGAGTATGTGCGGTTATGTTCGGCCTCGTTGAATGCCTGGAAAGCGTAGAAGAGGAGCGGCTCGCTTTTCTGGATTTCATCAGAAAAGTTCCCCATGATATTGGCGTTGATAATGCCGTCCGAAGATGCGAAGAAAGCCAAGACATACGATAAGAAATGACGTTCATCTTTCGATAAGAGGGCGAAATCGTCGGCGTCCTGCCTCAAATTGATCTCGTCGGCAGTCCAGAAACTCGCGACGGCTTTCTGATACAGGTTGTACACGTCGGGCATCTCGATGGGGAATGCCGAGAGACGTGCCATATCTTCCATCAGGAGCGGCTCCTCGAGGCTATCGCGGAGATTGTGGTACCCGCCAATCACCTTTGGACCGCGTGTAATGAACGGGAAAACATCGACGGGCGGCGCGAGAGGTCCGAGGCGCGTACGCATATCATATATATCCGAACATTCGACGCTAATGTATGGAAGCTCGTTCTTTTCCAAGAGATCTTTGGCATCGACGCACCATGTACACCCCCTCTTGGTGTAGACAGTGTACATGGGCTCAAACTGTGAATTCATCGTAGATAATCTTCCTTGACTTGGGCCACTCAATCCACGCGGTGGTCCTTAAGCTTCAAAATTGATTGGTATTCAAACTCTCGGTGCTGACCTGGCATCGCCAATCCAGGATCGCCAGGTGGATGCACTTGGCTTTTGTCTTGATCTTAATTTACATAAGAAAATATGATTCATTCACAGTCTCAGCGCGTGATGCTCAATGCGATGCGAGAGTCTGCGAAGTGCGCGAACCTCCGCAACGCCGCGCTCGATGGAATCGAAGCGCTCCTCGATGCCATTGGGACCGTTGCTGACGGCTCAGACGAACCTGGCGACATCGTCGATGACGGTCTCCGCACTGAGTTCATGGATGATCTGGATGCGATTATGGAAGTCAGGTCCAACATCGAACATCCCGTCTTCAATAAGTACACTGACGCCGATTTTCAAGATGCTATCAATGAACTCGCTGATGTGCGTGAGATCGTGATGAAATTCAACGATTTTCCCAACCTGGACACGCGGCGATTCGAGAATGGTATGATGGCGCTTCACGAGTTCATTCACATGGACGAGGACGAGGACGAGGATTCGGAATGAATGTGTAAATTATCTTTGTAATAGTGTTGTAATAGTGCAAAGAGATGCTGTTCGGCCATGTCATAGTCGCGTGGTGACGTGGCGTGGTGATGTGGCATGGTGATGTGGCATGGTGATGTGGCGCGGTGATGTGGCGATGTCAATCCACAGTTGTCTCTTCTTTCCTCAAAAGGCGCGGAGCGCGGTGCCTCGTACACTTTTAATTTAAATACACGCTATGTCTGAGCCGTATGTCTTCCAGTATGCTACACTCGACGGAGGCCGTAAGCGTCCCTTGCGCCGCGGCGTCATCGTTCTTGAGATGCAGCATGGGAACGAGAAGATGAAGTTGTGTGTGCATGCCGACACACTCGCCGCATCTTCAGGAGTCATCAATCGCGTCTTCGAGGAATATGTCGAAGATATAGCCAGCGATGACGAGGAGTCGGTATGCACAATCAAAGAAAAGGCGTGTTTCCCAATTCCATCGTTCCCTCCCGCGCTTCTCGACGAGTTCTTATGCAATGTGTACGGCAAGACATATGAGCACCCCCCTCACGTCACATCCGAACAACATGATGCATATTTGAGGGACTCGGAATCTCGGACAAAGTCGGTTCTCACATCAATCGATATGGCCGTCTTCTTCGACGCGTCAGAGCCGCACTTCACGCGACTCGACAAGAATCTATACACAATTATCCGCTTGCCTACATTATGCGTCAATCGATCCCAAGACCTCGATATCGATACTCTCATGCACATCGAACCGATCGCGGCCAAGCTCCCTGAATCATGGACGCAATCGCTCAGGAACGTCGTTTCACATGCGAATAACGTAAGCTTGACGCAACTCGTACTGAAACCCACAGAGACGTTCCCGGCCGAAGTTGTCATGCACCCGACATTCAAGCTTCTCCGTGATTCGACGCGCGAGAAAATTGCATGGGCGCTTCTTCGGTGTCAACACAATGCGTGGCACATCAATGCCACGCGGAGGAAGACGGCGACGCATACGCACATCACTGAAATCGCAAGCGAAATCGTCCCGCAATTCGTTGAGGGATCACACACGTTCGAAGTATCCGGTCCCCTCCCAATCAGTATCTTGCGCCCTCGCATGGCATCGTTACCCGACACATTCATCCAACTGATCATCGAGCGTGCCGCGGCCACAACGGGAGACGGCCACAACGGGAGAAGGATCATTAACATGCATGCGAGACTCTCGAGCGCGTGTGTGTGTCGCATCCACGCCGATCTCACGATAACATATCGCGATGGCACGACAGAGAAGATCAAGACGCCTCGTGCTGGAGTTGGCCGGTTCAAGCGCTTCGATACCAAGCAAGAATCCTTTCATATTGCGTCGGTGACTGGAACTGTCCGTATCGATTTCTGTGACGCATAGAATCTACACCAACGGACCGCGAACGGCGAAAGTCACAGTCGAGATTTCCACAAGACCGTTTTTCAAAATAAACGTATCGAGGTTGAATCGCGCACGGCTCACGGGTCCACGCGGCGGCGGCGAAGATCTTCCGCCCGTCTGGCGCCACAATGTCAAGACATACCGCCGACGCATACCGAGTGGCGGCACGGGACCTTCGTACCGCGTCACGACGCTCCCGCCACGCCCCGTCGAAGCCATATTCATCTTGATGTAATGCAGAAAGCCAGTCTCAACTTCGATAAGCGTCGCGGTATAGAAACCAGGAACGATATCTTGCATGAAAAGAGCCGGCGATGTGGCAGTGGAATTCAAATTGACATTGCTGCCGTTCTTGATCGAGTTTGTGCCGAATGACGCGGCGAAGATCATGAGTCTTTTGTTGTGACTAGAAAATAAATATGTTGATTGACTATATATAATCAATGACACCCGAATCACCCGAAATGAAGCTGATGCGCCGTAAAGTCTGGATGCGTATCGCCGCGCTCGTTGCTATCGGTATTATGACACTGATTGCCGCGTCGAACAAGCTCAACATCGTCCGCGTCAATCCCGATGGGTTGGTCGGGACACTCACGCTCATTGCAGGATGCGTCGGATGCGTCCACCTCCTCACGAACCGCGATTCGTACCTCCCCTTCCTTGGCGAGGCCGTCTTCCCTCCTGCAGTTCTCGCACTCAAGACTCCTAATGACGCGGCGTTCACGGCGACCGTCCCTGCGCCGCCGGGAGCCTCGCACGTCGTCTACTGGGCCTCGGAATCGGCAGCTGGCGTCGCGCCTGCACCTGGCGACGCCTATGGGAATTTCGGGAACAGCGGCGTCGTGGCGGTCTCGAGCGGAATTGCCAATTTGCCTCTCCGTTGCCCGATGCAATACAAGGTACGCGGCAAGACGCTGCCTCGTCACGTTCATTACCGCGCGATTTACCCGAGCGGTATTTCCGGTCCAGTCCAGTCGTCCAATGTCACGTGCCTGTAATATTTTGATTTGTATATAATAATAATAGAATACGGCAATGACACTGCAATTCATGCCGATCCCTACAATTCCAAATGGCGATTGTCTCTTTGCAGCGTATGCGATCGCCGCTGGGATCAAAGGCAAGCCTGAATGGGGGCCGGAAGGTAGTTTCCCGATGTGGCAATTGATGAGCGCAATTAAATTAAGGCAGAAGACGACCGAATTCATGAGACGGTCAAATGAATATACAAAGTGGGTATTGCAGGGCAATCATATACAAGATTTCAGATTTTCAGTTGATGATCATGCGGCCATTATGGGCGCTTTAGAACGCTTGAAATCGAGAAACGGGGTGTCTTACGAGAATGTGCGTTCATCGTACGATGTGGTGCGATACGATGCACCTCCTCCCATCGGCGATCCAAAGCGAATTATCTTAGCATACTCGATTGTCATGGGATTGCAAGGCATTTGGGCGGGTAATTTGGAACTCAAGGCGCTTGCGATGTTATTTCGTCGAGATATTTATGTCAAGACGGTCGGGAGAGGCTTGAATCAGAGTCAAGTCGTGACGATCACCAATAGAAACAATGATATGCTAACGTTTGACCCAGATGTAGGCATGAAAAAATTTCCAAGAAAGGGGCCGGTGGTGTACATGCTCTATGATGGCACATATGAGATGAGGGGAACGCACTATACGGCGCTCCGGCCCATCGCCCAGTCAGCCTCTCATCCTGATCTTCCAATTAATAATAATAATAATAATACACGCGGCAACGCACGGCGCAACAATGGACGGAGCAACAACGTGTCTCGGAATAATGGGAAGGCAAACGTCAACAACCAGAGACGCCGGAATGCCGTGAATGGTATACTTCGTCAACAACAGCAGCAGCAGTATCAGCAGCAGCAGCAGCAGTATCAGCAGCAGCAGTATCAGCAGAACGGAAATGGAGGAAATGGCGTTGGGTCGATGACTGCAATGTACGTTATCATCGGCGCTGTCTCGGTGCTTTTATCGTCGATTCGTGCTGCTTTTTAACTTTTTAACTGTTAATAATCAATAATTTACAGGTGTGTATTGAATGTGTTTGCCAGGCATCGTCCATACACTCACGTTGACGATCCCAATTGCATGTAATTCGCACAATTTCGTATACACAATATTGGGATCGTCGTCGGCATGGAAACTGACGCAAAGGTTTGGATAATATGCAAAGACTGTCCGGGCCTGTTGAGTATCGAATGCTGCAGCGCTGTTCACGTGCATCACGGCGCCGAACATCATCACGGACGTGTCGACATACCACGTCGTCTCAGGAGGAATTGAGCCGGACCGTTGGCATATCTTGACGAGTCTCGTCCATGCCGCCCACGACTCGCACCCATCGTCGTAATCGATACTATTTAATGTCACGCAAAAAGGACCCATTTTCTTTTATGACGCAAATGTAAATTAAATATGTGATGAGCAAGACAAAGTACCAAAAGAAATGTGGAAGAAAGAATAGTGCCACGTGTTTTCTTTTGTTGTTTTGTTGCTCATCAAATAATTATAATAATAATACGTGCGAATACAACATAAAATATGACACCTACAGAATCTAAAATTCTTAAAGATTTAATCACTGGATATTTCGGAGTCTTTCGAGTTAAACCAAAAGGCTCAGTTCACAATCGCGCTCACGAACCCAAAGACTCCAGCCAAAGCCGCAATGTTCTTGCGTTGACTCACGAGATGCATGGCGTAATATGCGCTCGCTGCCGTGCAGAGCGCCGCGGCAATCAAAGTAGCGCCCATATGTTGCCACGGTAAATCCTCGATGGCCACGTGCGGAGTTTCAGGGTTGACGAGGATTGAAATGGCATCGTTCTTGGCGTAATTGAGCGTCTTGACCGTTTCGAATGTCGATTGGTACCGTTTGCCGCCCATTACGTACGTCACTGTAATAGCGCATCGACCGATATCGTCCAGGCATTCGGTCCCCTTGACGCGCCCGATAATACGTTCGCCTTGAGATGATCCGAGCAATGTGCTGCCGGTCACGAGGCACCCGATCGCAACGGCAATGCACGACAAACCTTGCATCGTGATTAAGATCTGCCCGAGAGTCGCTGATGCGTTGTAGACATTCTTGCTCGTCATGCTCTTCTTTACATACAGATTTTTTTTTAATTTTTAGTCCCACATCGCCGAACCTGTTGTCGTGCGGCCCGGGAAAGCACCTCGAATGACGTCGGCAAGAGTGAGGTTCTCGCGCATATTCAAGAGCGTTTTATCGTACGTATATTTATTGTTCGATCGTTTCTTGTCGGTCCGCAGCGACTCGACAATCCATTTATTGGCTTTGATCGACGATGATGGATCGAGCACACATTCGACGATCGAGCCTTCAGTGGCTAAAGTCGCCAATGGACCCGTCGGGACGCCAATCACCAAATTGCGTTTGGTGTTCTCGTTGTAAATGCATAATTTCCCATTCTTGACGATGAAGTCGACGGAATGTTTCACCTTGAGCTTGAACAAGTTATCGTGGCGGCCGTAGACTATAGGGTCAAGTTCAGGCATGAAGACGACGCCATCGATAGCGTGTCGTTTCTGGATTTCTTCAGAATGCGCAGCGTACTCGGCAGCGCACGTCGGACTCAGGAGCAAGAATTTCTTGATGCGGAGCGCGGCGGGATCGGAGGATGATGGGACGTACGATTGCAAGCTCAGAGACGCCGCATTGAGCCGTTCGGTGAATGGCAATGACGAGACGTTGATGCCTGATACAATGACTGCATCGAAAATAAGAAACATCCATCGCCGACTCGTCGAGTCCCATGCCAACTCGCCATCGAATATCGTGCCTTGCGCCAGAACTCGAGGCATATGTTTCAGTGGAAGGAGGTACGGCACCATGCCACGATCGAATATGCAACATACATCGACGCCTTTGTATTCGCAACACAGAAACGCGAACCTCACGCCGTCGGTCTTCTCGGCCATACGGTACGGCTGCGCGCGGAGTTTCGCATAATCTTCGCGATCGATCGATACTGGATTCGGGCCGGGAAATCCGGCGTGGCCGTTATTGAGACGCGCGAGGATCGACGTCAAGGCGCGCGCATCGTCGCCGAGAATGCGGAAGAGCGTCGCGTCGCACGATGTCAGTTTCTCCGCAACGGTTTCTAGCATATCGTATTCAAGTCGAATATCGATGTGCAAACGAGTCCTTAAGCGTCACATTTTTTTTCTTTGGATAATGTATACGAATAATGAGCGCCGCCCTGCCCACGCCGATGATGACTGATGTGCCAAACGTTATTGTTACGACGAGCGAGCCGACGACCATGCCCCCGACTCTTACGACGACACCTGGCCCTACGGCCGCTGCTGCCGTGACAAAAGTTACAATCCCGAAAGCGAGCAACATCGTGATGGATTTCGGTAGTTTCTTGCAGTCGCAGAATCTCGTCGGTCTTTCGCTCGGATTCCTCGTTGCGTTCTCGACGATGGATACGACGAAAGGTTTGACTCGGTCAATTGCGATGCCGCTGATCGAAGCTCTTAAAACTTTCAAGGCGCCCCAATTTCACTTTGGATTCCTCATCGAGGCCCTTTTCAATTTTGTTATTACCATGTTGGTTGTCTTCCTCATGCTCAAAGTTTCCAAGGTCGCGATGCCGCCCGCGCAGATCGTGCAAGTAATGACGCGGTGATGATTGTTTAAAAGAAGTATACGACCCATACCTCTGTTTTTTGTGAATGTTTGTATTCGAACATTCACAAAAATCGTACACGAAAATTTACATCAAATCGCATCGACGACGTGATACATCGCCTTCGTCGTTTTATGCGTTATTTTTCTTCTCTTATTCGCCTCGCACGTCCTGTTGAAACGCGCTGCGATCGAGACCGCAACCACAGTAACTTCGAGGTACGCGGCAGCTTTGGTATACGAGTCGAACGGGATCGGTTCCTTTGAGACAACGTCATCCGCGGAAACTTCGAATAGATTGACGCGTACCCGGCGGGTCGTCTTGGGATTATCTTGACGATCTACCTGGTTCTCGGAAGGCGTCCCGATCTTGAGGTTCTCGACGCGATAATTCGATTTCTCGTTATCGCCGTGCAGGATATATAAATTGAACTTCTTGAGATCGTCGGCGAATTCGGAGAATGATGACGTTGACGATACATACTTCTTCGAGAAATACAATGAGGATTTATACTTCGTCGAGAAATACTCCGAGGATTCTTTGGCCAATTTGAGATTCGCCAATGCGCCATCGGTGATCTCGATACGTTCGATGAATTTGTATGTGATGGCCATATGAACCATAATCTTCCGTGATCGCATCGTCCCATCCGAATCAGTGATCGTCACGCGGATCATGGGGTACGTGCCATCCTCGGCGATCTTGACGAATCTCATTCCGTTGGGACGCGAAATCCACATATTCGAATGCAATGTCATTCCGCCTTCGTTCCATACCTTGGGATCCGAAGGTTCTTTGTAGATCGCAAGGAGATCCGCGTCATCTTGAACGACTGGCTCCTTCCTTTCGTTATGTTTCGCCAAATTGTTCTCGTCTCTCGAGGCCCACCGGTAATTCCACGGCACGTCATTGGAATTCTTGCCGTCGGTGTGGTCGACTTCAGTTTGGTGGATGCGGCGCTCGTCCTCCTCGAATGTGAACATGTAGGCGCGATTCCTTTGAATTTTCATCCGGAGCGGCGTGCCATCAATATCAATGCCACGCAGCTGTGGCACATTGGATGTGATGACGCATCCGGATTTTTTATTGCACATTTCACCATCGGCATTCTGTATCGTATAATTATTCAGGATGATCTTGCGTTGCGCATCAGTCAATCCATCGGCTTTCTTCTCGGATTCGGTTGGCACGTACACGATCGTCTTGACTTCCTTCTTGGCGAGCGATTTTATTCTGAGCTCTTTGGCCGCGACGATTTTATCGCGATCCACTTTCATTTCGATGGCGTAGCGTACGATCTCCCACGTTTTCTTCCATTTGGTATCGTAATTCACGTCGTCTTTCAATGGAATCTCGTACTTGAAAATTGGGAAAATACCGCAATTCTCGGTGATACGTACTCCTTTCGAAATGGCGTGCAATGCGGCCCGTACTTTCAATGTATTGAACTTTTGAACGCCTTTAGCCGTATACTTCGTCGCGCGGCGTACACACCACTCGGACGCTTCGGTCGATTCTGAAGATGTTGCCATGCATCCCTTGATCTGCAGTGCCACGCGATCACTGCCTGTCCCGAGTTCCTTGCCGTTGGAATTGAAGATTGTCGTTCCGGGATCGGTTTCATTGCGGCATGAGAAGTATTTTCCCGTTCCGAAACTGTACGTGAGGCCGTCGGTGTACGGAAACTTTTCGGGCAGAGGAATTATCTCGTCGTTCCCGAACGATTTCAATTTGGTGATGACGCTCTCCATTTTGTGAATGTGTAAATGTGTAAATGTGTAAATGTGAAAATATATACGTATTCCGAGTCATCAGTCCTTAAGTGTATTTTTTTTTCTCAATTTTCTGTTTAAAAACGTGCGCTTAAGAGGACCGACCGTTCGAGTTCTTATAATAATAATACACAAAACAATCGTCATGTCGTCTTATGTACACCCCAAAGTTGTCGAGTTGCTCAAATGCGAACAATGGGAGCAGCGGACGCAACCGTGGTACGAACGCCGCAAGACTCTGATCACAGCTTCGGATTGCGCGGGAGCACTCGGAATTCCAGCGTTTTGCGGTCAACGTGGCGACATCCGCGCGGAACTCATTAAATCGAAATGCCACAATGTATTCAAAGGGAATGTGTTCACGCGTCACGGCTGCGAGAACGAAGATATGGTTCGCGATAAAGCGATGGCGATCCTTGGAATGAAAGTTCTTGAATTCGGTTTACTGGTTCATCCCGAATTGCCATGGCTCGGCGCGTCGCCCGATGGAGTCACGACGTGCGGCAACCTCATTGAGATCAAGTGTCCGTATAAACGCCAGCCGATCCCAGGCGAAATCCCGCATCATTATATGCCACAGGTCCAAGTCCAGCTGGAAGTCTGCGATTTGAACTTGTGCTTCTTTGTACAGTGGATGCCGGCGCACTTAAGCGATACAGGCGCCGAAATCCTGACGATTCTCCCGATCGAGCGTGATCGAGCGTGGTTTGCAGCGTACCGCGATACATTCCACGAATTCTGGATGGATTTGATGGAAGCGAGGCGAGTTTTCGTCGCGCCTCCACCGCCGCCTCCGCCGACATGTCTCATAATCGACAATTTATATACCTAAAAAATTAGTACCGCCCGCCGCCAAGACCACCGAGACCCGACGAGCCGAGACCCGACGAGATACCGCCCGTCGAGAGGCCTCCGAAGGGATCGGCGCCCATACCCGATGCGCCTCCACCTCCGCCTCCTCCACCTGAAGATCCAGGCATGCCGTAAAATGCAAATACGGCCAAGATGAGTGCGATAAGCAGCGCGACAATGACTACGAACGTCCATATCGATCGCGAGTTTCCGGACCCGCCGCCACCTTCTTCATCCATCATATCTCCATCGGCGAGATCGATCGTCGTAGGAATCGTTGGAATAACGCCATTCATGAGGCCTGCTGCTGGGGCGGATGTAACAACTGCACCGCCACTTCCAGTGCCTGCAACGTTCGACGACGGCGCGGATGTATATAAAGTCGATGTCGGGCCATTGATCATCGCCGTTCCTGGAAGCGCATACCCGGCTCCAGCTGCCGCATCGCCTTCGAGCGGATCGGGATCAAACAATAAATCATCTTGCGGCCCTTGGTATGTCGGGAGCGGCGCTGGCGTCGATGTGATTGGACCTGGCGTCGCGACGGGTACGATATACGTTTTGGTCGTCGGAGCTGGCGTTTTCGTCAAGTTGGCGGCCGTCGTGAGTTGAGGACTTATTGGTGCGCGTGTCGGAGCGAGCGTCGGTGCACGTGTCGGAGCGAGTGTCGGCGCTTGAGTTGCGATATTGGGACGAGGAAGCATATTCATAATACCTGCCTCGTCGAGAAACGATGTCATCTTTTATTATATATGTAAACCTACTTTTTTTTTCGTATGTAAACATCACCACGGAATGGATCTTGGCACACCGGAAACGCTCGATGAGATGTGGCGACGGTTTTACGATATCGCGTGTCTCACGCATCCCGACTCAGGTGGTGTTGCCGATGACTTTGATGTGTTGATGGAATGCTTGCCGATGGAATTATCGAGGTTTTCTGACGAGCCGCATCCATTCAAAATTACAAAGAGACCATCGCTTCGGGATATTTATGATGTTGCGTTTGGCCAGGCGCCGTGCATGATGATTGAAGAACCGACTGGAATCGATCATACATCAAAATACCTGAGTTGCGCGGATATCGAGACGTCCAATGTCGATCCGACCACGAACTACTCCATCTTCTGAGGATCTTGGTTCTCGTTCGAGGATGAAGGACTGGCGCTGGGTGGTTCGAGGGGCTCGAGGGGTTCGAGGGGTTCGAGGGGTGCGGATGGTGCGAGTACTGGCGGTTCGTGCTGTTCTTGGGGTACGTGACGACGAGTCTCGAATATCTGGATGGCAGCGATGAGAGGCCCGTTCAATGTTTCGCGAACGACCTCGATATCGACGGAACATATCGCGTCATTGCGGATCTTCAGCAACATTGCGTCAGTGAAGTCGGCGACGATCCTTGTCAAGCCTAGCAATACATTGTTGTTGAGGAGAGGATCGATGACACGTGGCGTTGCCGGTACCGCCGCGGCAGGATGGGTCGTTGGGTCTGTGGGGTGTGACGGCCTGCACCATTTTTTTAATAATAATAAATAATAAATAAAATGGAAGCGTATGTGGTGAAGATGTTGGGCGTTCTCGCACAGCGCGGCCGTGACTGTTTGATCGCGTGTGGCGTGCCGATCACTCACCAGCTATTTGAAGACATGACTAATCTCGAGCGTGGAGAAAAAAGCGTGGGGCCTTGGTATACCGCACTCTACGCGATGCTCAAGGGGCGCGCAGAGTCCGTCTTCGTCTCGGCGATAGTCCACAGAAAGTCGCGAACGAGAAATAATGTGCGGAACGTCGATGTTGGTATTATTGATGGCTATACTTCCAGCGCGTACTATCTGTGCGGCGGCCCTGGCGAGTGAGTGCGTATGTATATTTGTAATAATTTATTATTATTATTTTCTAGTGATAAATAATACTCGATATGCCAGCAGTGATTCGAAGTGCCATGTCCGATGGCCGCGCTCTCACATCATACCTGAGCTCGTGCCAACTCAACGCCGAGCTCCAGGCCAAGTTCAACAGTCGTAACGATACCGAGTATCGCGCCCAGCTCCAATCCAATCCCCGTGCCTTTGACGTCGCGATGAAGTCCTACACTGACTTTTCTCCGTACTGGCCGACCAACTCCTGCCCTGAATTCGCAAAAGCCCAGGCTGCGGATCTTCGTCAGATGCCACTGCGCAAAGCTTAAGTAAAGAAAGAAACGTGTGGCGCCACGTGTCATTGTCATTTCTCATTTCTCGATTCTCGATTTAATATGTATTACAAACAAATAAATATGATGGTCTCATCCACACCATCTTCCCAGAGTCTCGAAGAGGGGCAGCTCGATCCTCTTATGCTGCACCTCTCCGAGTCATCTGCAATCGTCAACAAACTCGCAGTGCGTGCGCCGGGAATGGACGTTCTCGTCAAGCCGCACAAGGATTGCGAGATTGTCAAGCTTTTATACGATACGCGGAAGAAAATCAGAATTGCACCGGACGAAATATGCACTGCCGTGGCATTCGGCGCAACGTACATTTATCGTCTGGCCGTCTCATCGACGTGCCGCCATACAATTCTCCAGAAAGCTGCACGGAGCCTCCTTCGCGCGCGGCCAGGGTATGTGTACGCCGACTCGAACGTTGGCGACGTTGCGCGGTGCCTCTACATGATGTGCATCGTTCTCGGGCACCGTATCTCCAGGCGCGGACTCGACGATCTCGAGTATCCCCACATGTTGTCTCTCGTCAACAAGCACGCGGTACGCGATGCACCGATGATCGAGATCGAGATTGGAGATGCGCTGGGGTGGCGTCTCGGACCGTTGCTTTTGTAAATGCGAATTCATCTCGCCGTATCGTCCAGCGGCACGCCGAGAAGAATCAGGAGTGCCTTGGAAGCTTTCTGTTCTGCGGATTTTTTCGTCGTATCGACTCCGCGGCCGTGCACGCCATCGATGCATACAGACACGAGAAAGATGGGGCCGCGCTCGGTCACGCGGTGCTCTGAAACGTAGACGGGAAGTTCGTGGCCTCGAGCTTGTTGGTACCGCGATAAACGATTCTTGTAATTGACATCCAGAAGAAGCTGAGATTCCTCAATAGATTCGATCAAACTGACGACAAATGTTCGTGCGGCACAAAGACCTTCGCACACGAGAACGGCACCTATCAAACTCTCGAGCACATCTTCGAGAACGCGCGCGTTATTGTACCATTTCTCGCGCTGGCCCTTGGCATTGAATATAATAAAGTTCTGGAGACCGAGCCTGCGTGCGAGTTGCGACAATGTACCGGAGCACGTCAATCTCGTTCGGAGGCGCGTAAGGAATCCTTCATCTTCATTGTACCGATCAAATAGCCATTGGGCCGTCACCATATTAAGGCACGAATCGCCAAGAAATTCCAGGCGTTCGTACGAATCGCGTTTCAGTTCTGACGATGCGCTCTTGTGTGTGAATGCCTCGAGGTACCGTCCAGGAAAACTTGCGACTTTGAAGCCCAGGATCTTCTCGAGATCGTGGCGCGTCAATATTTGAACCGAACTGCTCGGCTGGAAATCCGTTTGGAGAACGGATTGTGGTGGAAGACGAGGAGCGCTGGGCGGAGGTGGTGGTTGTGACGGTGGTGGAAGGGGCACATGTGTTGAAAATCGATGGCTATACATGCTCTTTTTCTTGTGACTCTTACACTGTGTTAAGCGCACGTTATTTTTTCAATCAGACAACGCAGCACGACATCAAGAAGACGAAGCAACACTTTCAAGTACTAAAAAAAACAGTGTACCAAACAGGGGCAACTGATGATGGATGGAGAGGATGAACAAAGGGATGACGGGATGGAGGACAAAGAAAAAGAGAAAAAGAGAAAGAAGGAAGAGAACAGGAGGACAAAAGGACATGTGTGGCATCTTGCAGCCACGAGTTGGATTATTTGTGGAGTATTTGTTTCTAACCAAGAACCATGGTGTCGGCGAGATCCTTCAACGCCCGGCGGGCCATCGAGATCATCTCCAGGTCGTTGCTCGCCATCACGGTCTTGCTGTACTTCCGGACGTTGTCGAAGAAGGCCGCGAAAACTCCGAAGTCGCCGACATGCAGGGCCGGGGCGGCGTGGTTGGCGTTGGCGATGCCGAGCGCGGTATTGGCGGCGGCCGGGGGGGAAGCCGTGGCGACGAGCATGGCGACGGACTGCTCGGCCGGGGGCGCAGACGGGGCGGCCGGGGGCGCGGAAAGGGCGGCCGGGGGCGCGGAAAGGGTGACCGGGGGCGCGGAAAGGGTGACCGGGGGCGCGGAAAGGGCGGCCGGGGGCGCGGAAAGGGCCGGGGCGGCGTGGTTGGCGTTGGTGATGCCGAGCGTGGTCTTGGCGGCGGTCTTGGCGGCGGTCTTGGCGGCGGCCGGGGGGGAAGCGACGATTATGGCGGCCTGGAGACGGGCGAGCTGCTCAGCGGCGAGCTGCGCATGGGGGCCCGGGACGGCAGCCGTGGCGACGAGCATGGCGACAAACTGCTCGGCAGTGGGCGCAGACGGGGCGGCCGGGGGCGCGAGTGGGGCGGCCGGGGGCGCGGAAAGGGTGGCCGGGGGCGCGGAAAGGGTGGCCGGGGGCGCGGGGGGCGGGGGGCGCAGGTCGGCGGCCGTGTAGTCCTTCAGGGCGCCCTCCGCGAGAAACACGTCGAGCATCGAGTTCTCGTGACAGGGGCGCTGCGTCGCGGTGGGGTTGGTGTCGTCGTCCAGCGTCCTCTTCGGGCTGTTCAAGATTTCCGCGATCGTGTGTGTGATCTTCTCCTCCATGTAAGAGGCGCCGTAGATGATCTTCTTGGGAATCGGTGTGTTGGTGAAGATCTCGTAGTCCTCGAGGTTGATCATAGGGATGCAGGGGGCGTAAATCATCCTCTTGAGCGCATCGGTGGAAAAGATCTTGTTGATGTCGTCGAAGGAAGACGTCTGGTGATGGATGTCGATCACGAGGTGAGACGACTTCGACCCCATGAACGTACGAAGATCAGACTGCAGGTTCGCCAGGTTCGTCATCTGGATGCTCATTTGTTGCACTTGTTGTTGTTATTGGAAGTGCAGCTGCGTGGATGTGGGGAGTTGGGGAATTTTGATGTGTGAGTGATGTGTGAGTGATGTGAACTATGCGCGTAGATGGAAGTGTGGATGTGGGAGTTGAGAGTTGGGATGTGATGTGATTGATATGCGTAGATGGAAATGCGGTGAGGCGGCGTGGCGGCGGCGCGGCGGCGGCGCGGCGGCGGCGCGGCGGCGGTGCGGTGAGGCGGTGGGCGGCGGGCGGCGGCGCGGTGCGTGCAGTGTGCAGCGTGAGCAGAGGCATATTCACTCACCTACACCGCGGGATTGAACAAATTGTAATATATTTTGTGTGAGGAGCGCGGGTTGGGCGGGGCCGTGTGCTGAGCTGTCATGTCGGTTAGACCCCGGGGTGGCATCGAATCATCATCGACATCACCCCCCCTCCCTTCACTCACGGTGGTGTGAGAGATATCGCTGCGCCGTTGGTGTGTAGAGAAACCCCTATGACACTTTGTATTTCTTGTCAGTAATTGGTTGTAATTGATACATCATTGCCTGTAATATTGCAGGGAGAAGGAAAAGAAAGTGGGAATATGCTGACGACTCTCGATTGTCCAGCTGGCATTGTCCACGTGGCACCCGTGGTAACGCCACGTCCTCAGATGCTCTGGCACACACATCAAAGGATGTTTAATAAATAAGAAATCATAAATAAGAAGACTATTTATTGTCTGATCCTCACGCGCGCTACACACACGCAGCGCGAAGTAGCCGCGGCGGTTTGCGTCGCACATTTTCGCGGCCGAACGGAAATTCTTGCCGCCGCCGCGCCGCGCGTCAGCACCATACAATGGACATGCCCAGCATATCTGGCATATCTGGCTTGTCCCTGTTGCTCGGGCCCGAAGAAGGGGATTTGGACAAGGTCATCGCCCTTGTCGCGGAGAAACCTGCCCCATCGCTCTCCAGTCCACGCAGCCTTGCGCGGATATTCGACGATGCGGGGCAGGTGGAGCGGGAGGAGGTGGTGGTGGAGTATGCGCCCTACGTTCCCCCTGCCCTCATTGGCGGTCTGACGGCGCAGGACATCATCAATTTGGCGATGAAGCGTGCATCTGGCGAGTGGCTGGTGATGCACGTGATGCCGGACCGCGTGAAATCCATCTCTATTCCCAATGCCAAGGGCAAAACCTTGGTGGATATTAGGGCGACACTGTACGCTGCAATGAGCGATGGCACCTCGAACGCTTTCAACATAAAACTGGCCACATTTGAAGATGGTATCGGCGGCCTCATCACCATTGCCGCATCGACGAACGACGAGGCGATCTTTCGTACGTGCGTCATCGGTCTTGGCCTTCACAAGGTCGACGAGGCGACATACTATTTCCACACATCGTTCACGGCACTTAAGAAGGTGCATTCATGGATGGATGTCGAAAACGAACGCAATGATGATCTTACAAAGGCCATAGACTTGCTGCTGGTCATGCAGACATTCAAAGACGATGTCAATGCCGGTTCGTTCGACGGGAAACTCGGCGACGCAATCATCTCGTTGCCTGTGTGTCCGGACATGCACAGCGGCAGCATATTCAATATGCTCCTCAAGACGGCGACCGAGGCGGCCAAGGAGATTGACAGACCGGTCGTGCGCTCGCAGATCCAGGCGCGGATCAAAGACGTGATAAACGCCTTCGCTGCATGAACACTGACAACGGCTGACTTTGTAACAAAATGACAAGAATACTCAACTCGAACACGAAATGCACGACTGCGACTCCGATACTGTGATCTGTTTCGCTTGAGAGGCCGCGCGGGTCCGGAGGTAATAGCAGCCTGTCTTGAGCCCTTGGCGCCACGCATAAAAGTGCATCGTCGAAAGCCGAGGAAGCGACGCCTCGGCGACAAAGAGGTTCAAGGACTGGGATTGGCACACGTACGGCCCTCGCGCGGCAGATTGGTCTATGAGCGATCTCTGAGAGATTTCCCAGCTTGTCTTGTAGATCGATTTGAGATTGTCGTCGATATCCGCGATTGTCTGGACGCTTCCGCCATTCGCGACAATGAGATCTTTCATGTCAACGCTCCAGAGGCCACGCTCGATCAGGTCAGATACGAGATGTTTATTGACGACTGTGAATTCTCCAGCGAGAGTTCGGCGCGTGTAAATCAATGACGTCACCGGCTCGAACGATTCGTTATTGCCGAACAATTGCGATGTCGATGCGGTCGGCATGAGTGCGATACTCAGCGAATTGCGAAGTCCATGTTTCTTGACGAGACGCTTCAGCGCATTCCAATCGAGACCAGTGCTCGTATCAGGCTCGACGCCCCATAAATCATATTGGAGATTTCCAAGTGAGGCAGGCGAGCCGTCGTACGATGCGTAGGTGCCATGATCACGCGCGAGTTCGGCCGACTGCTCGATGGCGGCATGGTACATCGTCGCGGCAATTTGTGTGTTGAGCAAAGCGGCTTCGTCGGATTCGAATGCGTAGCCGAGCATCATGAAACAGTCCGCGAGACCTTGAATTCCAATACCGACCGGCCGATGTTTCTCGTTGCTGTTCTTGGCTTCGGGGATGGGGTAGGCATTGATATCGATGACCGTATCGAGATTCCGCGCGGCGACTTTGGTCACGGCATGAAGATCCTTGAAATCGAAGATTCCTCCTTTAATGAATGCGGGGAGACTCACGCTGGCCAAAGTGCACACTGCCGTCTCGGTAGGAGATGTGAACTCGATAATCTCGCTGCACAAATTGGAGCACTTGATCGTCCCGAGATTCTGTTGGTTCGAGCATCGGTTTGCTGCGTCTTTGTAGAGGAGGTAGGGATTTCCCGATTCGACTTGCGACCGGATAATCGAAGTCCAGAGATCGCGGGCGGGCATCGTGCGCGTCGCCTTGCCATCCTTCTCGTACGTCGCATATAAATCATCGTAGGCGGATCCCCAGACATCGTTGAGGCCGGGGCACGCTGACGGATCGAAGAATGACCATTCTTGATTCGATTCAACGCGTTCCATGAAAAGATCAGGGATCCACATGGCCAGGAACAAGTCCCGGCACCGCGCAGTCTCGTCTCCGCCCGGCCGACGCAAATCCAGAAACTCCAGTATGTCGGGATGATCGGGACCTATGAAAATCGCCATGGATCCTTTACGGCGACCGCTCTGGTTGACGTACCGAATCACCTCATTGGCCACTTTGAGCATCGGGATAATACCGTCGCTCGATCCGTTTGTGCTGCGAATCAGTGATCCTTTGGACCGGACATTACCTACATGCATTCCAATTCCGCCGCCCAACTTACTGATTTGCGCGATGTCATGCAACGACTTGAAAATTCCGTCCAAACTGTCTTCCATGCCATGCAAGAAACAGTTCTCGCAGACCAGGCCCTGCACATTGTATGAGTGGTCGTCCTTCACGCCCAAAGTGTACACGTGGACCGGGCGGGTCTCCAGTGGACTTTTCTCGACGATTTGCACAAAGGTCGTGCCGTCGATGTTGACCTGCCGCCCTGAGTAATTGATCGCCTCCATTGATTTCTTGGCGGTCTTGTCGAGCCTGCCATCGGTGTAGGTTTTGTAGACCCACTGCCGGAGGTTGACGGTCCAGGGGACGGCGCACACCCAACAATCATGGTGCGATTCCTTGACCTTGGTCTTCTTCAACGGGACGAGGCTGAGAACGATGCCGACTTGACGGCACAGATGGTAGATTTGCTGCAGCATGTCAAAGGACGTAGAAAACACGGTACACCCCCCAGTCTTGGATACGCACTCGTCCGACGACACAAAGCCACCGAGGAACGCAGTCACGAGACTCTTGTTCCACGAAAACATGGACGCACACAGACGCTTGCCGAGGTGGCCGTGACCAAACATGGCTTCGAACGCCACGGCGATTGTGGCGCTGTTCCATACGATAGAAGTCAGATCCTGGCCTTTGTGTGCGTAGACTGTCGGTTTGGTGCCGAATGTACGTCGGCCGATGTCGATCACCTTCTCCAGCAAAGCCGCATTGGTCGTTGCGCCGACGATGTTGATGGCAGATGGGCGACCTTTCTTAGCCTTGGGGTGTAAGATAGATCCATCGCCGTACCATACTCCCATAAACCACGCAAAATCCTCGTCGACGATCCAGCACCGGCGCACGGGGTTTGTCGTCTTGGAAATACGAACGGGAAATCCATTGTGGTGGTTTTCAACCAGGGTGGACCTTTTCGTAGAGATGAAATCACCGTCGACTATGACCGAACATGTATCATCGACCGCCGTGGTGACGACTTCAGTGATGTCCCATGTATCGCGAGCGGCGCCGTCGGTGCGCTTGGGAACGGCAACGTAATCGCCCAAATTCAGCGATTCGATGTCGTGCCACCCAGGCTGCACCTCGCCTTTGAGCAGAGACCACATGCGGTGGTTTCCCGTGACCTCGAGATCCATAGTTTTGTACGCCTTGACATTGTACACGACGCGGTTGCCAAGCGGGTTGATGTGCAGTTGCGTCACGGGCTTGGCGCGTCCCTTGTGCGTCACGACGAGATCTCCGATGCACACGTCGCGGATAGGAATGGGTCCCTTGTTGACGGTGCATACCATCGTATTTTCGGTGAAACACGACGCAAGTTGTTGAGTCTTCATTCCAGCGTTGAAGAGCGTTGGCGAGGCGTGCGTATACTTCTTCTTGGACATGAGCGCATAACATTCCCGAACGCGTTTCATATCGTTGCCTCCGATAGCCAGGGCGACGCGCAAGTAGACATGCTGCGGCCTCTCGATATTCTTGCCTCCGATTTTCGTGCAATATATCTTCTGGAACGTCCTGATGCCGAAGAAATCGAAATGAAAGTCGCGTTTATACTCCACGAACGTCTGCAATTCCTCGGCATGCTCTTCGGCAATATCCATAAATGTAGTAGAAAGTGCCGAAGACATCGCGCGGTACGTCTCGATGACCGACTCGTTGGTCTGTTTATGCCAATTCGAGACGAGAATACGTGCCGCGAGCGAACCGTAATCGGGGTGCTCGCTCGCAAGCGATACGCTGATTTCGGCCGTGAGTTCATCTAATTGCACCGTGCTAATACCGTCAAACATCGATCCGGCAGTCAATGAAACGAGTCGTCCGACATCGACTGCCGGAAGTTTGATGCCGCAGAGACGTTTCAGACGCGATGCGATTTTATCGAATGCCACATCTTCAGCGACGCCGTTTCGTGTCACGACTTTCATTGTTGTTAATGTATGATGTATAATGTTACAAGTTCGTCGGCCTTAAGTGACAGTTTTTTATATAAGGAAGAAAGAATTTTGTTCATTTAAGGAAGAGCTCTTTGTTGATTTCGATTGTTAATAATTATTCATTATTATTAAACAACAAGATGGATTTGTTGACGGACGATATGGTCGAGAGGGTTATCAGAGCGGGCGGGCAAGAGACGGCGCTGCAATGTATGATGTTGAACGCGCGGTATAACGAGATTGCCACGAGACCTGCGTGTTGGAAATCGATGCACGTCAAGAATCCAGGTATCGGCTCGTTCTGTTTCATGGTCAAGACAGCAACGGCGTGCGAATCCCTCTACATCGACTCGTCGCGGCCTGTTGACGCGGCATGGTTCGTGCACGGCATGGCGATGCATTTGAAGGCTTTTGGGAGCAATCCACTGCGTCTCATCGACCTACAAATCGACGCTGAATTCGAAGATGTGCCGAACAATCTCGTGGCGTCCTCGCTCGCATTCGAAGGCTTACGTGATCTCCGCGTCGCTATTTCGTACCCGGAATCGAATCATACGCCAACGCACTTTTTCGTTCCGACATGTAGCGCGGCACTTCCGACTTTACAGTCATTCAAATTCTACGATCAGTCTGGTGGTTTGCCAGGTGCATTATCGGTGATATTTGGCGGATCGCAATTGGAAATGACTCGTCTTCACACTTTGAAAGTGCGTGGGCCGTACACTGACTTTTTCGATCTCGCGCGGGCCGGCACGATGCCTGCATTACGTAATATCATGTACTTGACAAACGAGCTTCCTCTCAATATGCATGTACCATCGCCAAATATCAATGTTTTCGAGGTTCTCGTGCAGACTGGACATGAGGCGAGGCGGTTCTTCAAGGTTTTAGAGCATCATACTGCGAGAATCGATACTTTAGTCTTACACGATATGCGTCTCATGCCTGTTTTCCGGTGCAAAGCCAACATCAGACGCGTTTTCATTTACATCAATACGCACGATCAAATCAATATGACGATCAGTATTGATACCGAACGACTCTCGGATTCCGTCGAGGAAATCAACATTTACGGACCTCGATCGGTTCCGTGGCACCTTGTCGCACCACTTCAGCCGGGTCGCAAGAAAGTCTCGATCCGATCGTACCGCTCGTTGTAAGATATACGATTCTCGGCAATTCTGAGGATTTCGTGTGATTCTGACGATTCGCGCGTATACTCACGCGCACTGCGTCCCATATCGTCGCGAATGCGTGGATCTGCGCCGTGATCAATAAGCATTTGGATTATGCGGGCATTCTCATTTATCGCGGCGAAATGAAGTGCGGTTCGTCCTGAATTTTCCTGTGAATTGACAAATGCATCGCGTCCTGTATCGAGTGGAATCGGTGGTGGAGGACACATATTGATATTATGATTCATGATGTCTACTTAACTGATGCATGCGTTTTTTGTAGATCACGCTGATTGAGATACACATCAAATTTTATATCTTGTGCATAAGATACGAGAACACCATGGATCCACTCGTTGTCAAGATGCTTGGAAAAGCTCTCATGCTCTCGGCACAACAGTATGCGATCGGCAGTGTCTTGATGAGTTCCACATACTCGGTCAAAAATTTCTCGAAAGACCAAGTTATTCTCGATAACGCAGCTGATGCATTGAAGAATTATTTTTTGGTCGGTGCAATTTGGCTCCTCTCAAACGCAATGGTTTTGGGCGCGACGTATGGATTGAATGGCGTTCTCGCGGCGACCGTTGCGAACGCGGCCGTCATGGCATGGATTTATTTTATTTACAAGAAGAGTTTCACCGAAGCGGCGCAGATGTACAATTTGAAATTCCCCAAGATCTTTTAATTCGGAAAACGTTTCGTGATGAGCGACGATCGGCGTTTGCTTTTCATGAACTCGTCTTGCATACTTTCGTCTCCCACAATGCCGATCAAATATTGAACGAAAGCCTGGAGTTTCGGCTGGATATCGTCAGTCCACATGTCATCATCTTTATCGATTGGAATCACATTCATGACTCGGCCGCCTTGAGGGGAACAAAAGCTTTCGACCAAGACGGCTTCCGTGGCACTCTCGACCAAGCGTAAATAACACTGGATTTGGACGTATTCGTATGGCGGCGCAGTTCCAAAAAGACGATTAATACGCTGCTTGATTTCTACTACTGTGCTTCCATCGGTCGAAATACCGTCGAGACGGCCTCCGATGCCCCATTCAATGCCGTCAATATCGCCAAGCACGACATGCCTGAAAGAATCGTCACGCTCGATATCAAACTTCAATCGGCCACGAACCTCGTCGAAAATCCCGCTCTCGTTCCGCGTCCCGAAAGTCGTATACATCGTCTTCCGAATCGCGGAATCGACGACTTTTGTATCTGATACCGATAAAGTCGGATCGATCGATATTGTTTTTGATGCGGCAACATAGGCTTTCGCAATGTCAGGCGAGATTGTCACGTGCTCAGCAATCTTTTCAGCGCTCGTGACGATTTCGGCGACTGAAACGTTCTTGGCCACGATCTCATCGAGTCGCTGCTCGTCAGTCTTCAATGAATTACGGTCCAATGCGTTCTTATAGGTGTGGGGCGAGATACGTTGCCAGACTTTCTCGAACGCTTCGGCAGGTTTGCAGTACCTGTTGGCGCCAATACATGCCGGGATTTGCGATGAATACAGAAGGATTTTCGTCATCTTTGTCATATATATGTACTGAATCACATGGAAGCCGCTTAAGCGAACGATAAACCTAGCGGATACTTAGTATTGAGTCAGGTCTCCAAAGAACGCTCCTAAGATGTGTAAAAGTGTAAGTATGACCAACTGAGCTACAGGAAAAAGATGGATGCGCACGACGGGTTTTGATCCCGCGGCCTCGGACTTTTTTATTGGTTTTCATAAGATCCACGTTCTGACCAACTGAACTACGCGCGCATTTTATCCATCATCGCGTCGAGCGTCTCATCGTGGATCGGTATCGAATTTCCAAGATACATGAAAGCAATCTTCTCGGTGTCGTGCTGCATCTCGAGAACGATATAAATGTGTGTGACGATGCCATATCACGGTGAATCTGGCAAAATATCAAGCGCACAAAACTTTGATGATGCATGATTTAAAAAAGTGTACTCTCCCTGCGTGCTTTGATCCCGCGACCTTTCGGTTATATGTTTTAACAGCCGAATGCTCTACCAACTGAGCTAAGGGAGAAATGCGATACGAGGCGATGCCATCGACGCGATTCGAACGCGCGCGGAAATGAATCCATTGCATATTTCGAGCGTATTACTCTTGAGTGCAACGCCTTGGACCGCTCGGCCACGATGGCTCCTCGTTTCTCGTTACAAAATATCATTTCCACATGATATGCTCGAGTTCTTTCTTAGAATTTCATGATGAAGACCTAACTGTAAACTTCAATTGACGCATTTCAAGCTCGAACGAGTCTGCATTGTGTTCATCGTCGAATTTCGCAATATATTGCCGCTCGCCGCTTATGTTAACCGTATGTTTATATGTCTTATCGAAAATTAAACATGTTTCCATGCAAGACCGATAATGACACAAAACGCAGTAGTGTACAATAGCG
>JGI24768J34885_10000058_pt1 | contig 28493 bp, 26 predicted proteins | sample LakOntMetagenome_FD_34885 | JGI IMG/M metagenome (IMG submission 34885) | reverse complement strand
CATTATCAGTGCGGAGTATCCCGATTAAATTGACCTAGATTAAATTTTATAATTTAAAAGTGAACCCATCTAAAATACCTATTTACAATACCCCTTTCTTAACACATTAAATCCAGAACTTTGTACCCAGTTACATAGGCTAGCAAGAATCCAAACCCTGACCAAAGATCCCAATTATATTGATTTCTAATGAACGGCATAGCATGAAAAAAGTAGTTTGCATATTTTTACTATTTGTTCTTTCCGGACAAATTTCAGGACAAATTTCAAGTAATAAACTAGCAGATAGTAATTGGGATAGTAATTGGATTGGTTTTGGTCACGGGGGCTTTAAAATGTCTTTTAATTCAACATTTGTTACTATTTCAAATGAGCCAAATATTTATACTCAATTCAAATATTATTCAATCCAAAATGACACCCTAGTAATTGGTGGTATAAGTCCATTAGACAAGAAAAATCTCGATAAGCCTTTAAAAAACTATCCGACATTCAAGATAAATAAAATAGACAACGATAGTCTTGTTCTTGAAGCACTGAATTGGAAAGCAGTTTACATTACTGGAATTTTAACCACTCCTTATATAGATGTTTCATATAAAAAGTTTGTTAACCTCGACAAAACATTAAAACCAAATACAGACTTTTCACAGGGCGGCGCGATTAATGACCATTTAGAATTGTTCAAGCAAAAGTGTAAGTAGACCTAAAATTCGGACTGGATAAAATTCGGCAAAAAACCCGAAATTTCCCCAGTCAAATGAAAAAAAGCAGATACACCGAGGGCCAAATAGTAAAAGCCCTCACAGAAGAAGAAAAATCACTTTCAGGTGGCTATGACTTTATAATTGTCTCTTATTCAAAAACAGTTATAGCCGGAGAAAGCAGAATAAAGCTTATTGAAAGAGTTAAAAGGTATACAGAAGCTAATCAACTGTAGATCGTCAGCACAAAGTAGACAAAGGTGTTACAAAACATAAATCCCAAACCATGACCAAAGAAACCATCCAAACCCCCGCAGAATACATCACGCAATTGCCGGCAGACCGACAAGAAATCGTCAAAGCCATCGCAGAGACTTTGTCGCAACACCTGCCCGAAGGCTTTCAGCAAGTGATGAGTTATGGCATGATTGGCTTCGTGGTGCCCCACAGCATTTTCCCCGATGGATACCATTGCAACCCAAAATTGCCGCTGCCCTTCATCAACCTCGGCTCCACCAAATCGCACATCGCCCTGCATCACATGGGACTATACGCCAGCAGCCCACTGTTGGATTGGTTTCAGAGCGAATGGCCCAAATACAGCACCAAAAAAATCGACATGGGAAAAGGTTGCGTTCGATTCAAAAAAGCCGAAAACGTGCCGCTAAATCTCCTTGCAGAACTCGCCAAAAAAATGACCGTCAACGATTGGATACAAACCTATCAAACGCAGTTTAGGTCTGCAAAATCCCAGGGTTAAACGGCTTCACAGGCGCGTGATTGGCCGCCTCAATGCCCATCGAAATCCACTTGCGGGTATCCATGGGAGAGATGATCGCATCAACCCATAAGCGCGCCGCAGCGTAGTAAGGCGTAGTCTGTGCATTGTATCGATCTGTGATTTTGGCCAACAATTGCTTCTCCACCTCCGGATCGATGATCTCCCCCTTCGCCTTCAAACTCGCTTTTTCTATTTGCAACAAGGTCTTCGCCGCCTGTTCGCCACCCATCACCGCAATCTTCGCACCCGGCCAAGCCACAATCAAACGTGGATCATACGCCTTTCCGCACATCGCGTAGTTGCCCGCCCCATAACTGTTGCCCATAATCACCGTGAACTTGGGAACCGTGCTGTTGCTCATCGCCATCACCATTTTCGCACCGTCTTTGATGATACCGCCATGCTCACTCCTACTACCCACCATAAACCCAGTAACATCCTGCAAAAACAGCAACGGTATCTTCTTCTGATTGCAATTCATAATAAATCGCGCCGCCTTATCCGCACTGTCAGAATAAATCACCCCGCCAAATTGCATCTCTCCCTTTTTGCTCTTTACGATTTCTCTGTTGTTCGCCACGATGCCCACCGCCCAGCCATCAATCCGCGCATAACCGCACAGAATCGACTTGCCATAGCCCTCTTTATACTGCTCAAATTCACTGTTATCCACCAGTCGCTCAATCACCTCAGCCGAATTGTAAGGCTTGTTGCGCTCATTGGGTAAAATTCCCCAGATATCCTCCATTTTTTTGGTTGGCTGAGACGATGCGATGCGATCAAATCCCGCTTCCTCGTACTTGCCAATCTTATCCATGATGTAACGAATGCGATCCAAACACGACGGATCATCCGGAAATTTATCGTCGATTACACCCGAAATCTCCGTTTGCGTAGTGGCACCACCCAGCGTTTCGTTGTCGATGTCCTCGCCAATCGCCGCCTTCACCAAGTAACTTCCTGCCAAAAAGATGCTACCATTGCCTTCTACAATCAGGGCTTCATCGCTCATGATGGGCAAATAGGCACCACCGGCAACGCAACTACCCATCACCGCCGCAATCTGGGTGATACCCATGGCACTCATCTGGGCATTGTTGCGGAACATCCGTCCGAAATGCTCCTTATCAGCAAAAATCTCATCCTGCATGGGCAAAAACACCCCCGCACTATCCACCAAATAAATGATGGGCAAGCGATTTTCCATGGCGATTTCCTGGGCTCGTAAATTCTTTTTGCCGGTAATCGGAAACCATGCACCGGCCTTCACCGTAGCATCGTTGGCCACAATCACACATTGCTTGCCCGATACATATCCAATGCCAGTAACTACACCACCACCCACACATCCACCGTACTCAGCATACATTTCATATCCGGCAAAAGCACCGATCTCTATCCACTCAGAATTGGGGTCGCGCAGGTAATCAACACGCTCCCGACAAAGCATTTTCCCTTTCTCCTTTTGCTTGGCCGATGCTTTCTCTCCGCCGCCTCCATAGATTTTCTCTAACCTCGATTTTGCCAAATCCCACTCCTGCTTGTTCAAATCTTCATTCTTATTGAATTGAATGTCCTGCGTGCTCATACAAATTCAAAAATACGACCAATATAGCTTTAAATTCTAGGAACTATACCAATGTTGACATTTTCTTTGTATCTTTGCGCCGCTTAATTCATCTAGAGTCAGTCTTTAATAACGTACTTTCATTGTGCGTTTGCGATAAAAACACTAGCTCAGAAGTGTTTCGCGTAAGACAGTAATCTAACAAACATACATGCAATCATTTGAATCATTGGGGTTAATCGCCCCCTTGGTGAAGTCTGTTTCAGAACAGGGCTACACCTCCCCAACGCCAATCCAAGCATTGGCCATCCCAACCATTTTAAAAGGAAGCGACCTTTTTGCAACAGCCCCCACGGGTACTGGTAAAACTGCAGCATTCGCCATTCCTATCATTCAACAAATTATGGCCAACCCCCAACGCAAAACTCATGCTTTGGTATTGGCACCTACCCGTGAATTGGCGCATCAGATTTCTGATAACTTTAAGAAGTACGCCAGCGGAACAAATTTGCGCATCGCCCTGGTTTATGGTGGTGTTTCTCAAATGCGTCAAGTACAAGAAATCCGTCGCGGTTGCCAAGTAATTATTGCTACTCCCGGACGTTTGCTCGATTTGATCGAACAAGGTTTCATCGACCTTTCTGGTATCCAAACGTTTGTATTGGACGAGTGTGACCGTATGCTCGATATGGGTTTTGTAGCCGATATCCGCGAAATCGGAAAATTGATGCTTGCCGAACGCAAACAAACTTTGTTGTTCTCTGCAACCGCACCCCGCGAAATCAAGCAATTGGCCGCGGAAATGTTGGTTGATCCAGAACACATCGATATCCTTCCAAACATCGAAGACAAACCAAAAATTACCCAGTGGTTGTTTTGTGTAGACCGTAACAACAAATACGCTTTGTTGCGCGATATGCTCGAAGATCCTGCCATTGAATCTATGCTCGTGTTTACCAAAACCAAACATGGTGCAGATAAATTGGTGATGAACTTGAAAGACGATGGCTATTCAGCCGTTGCGATTCATGGCGATAAATCTCAGCGTGAGCGTTCTAACAACTTGGATATGTTCAAACGTGGACGTGCCAAATTGTTGATCGCAACCGACGTTGCCGCTCGTGGTGTAGACGTAAAAGAATTAAACTATGTATTGAATTTCGATATCGCTATGGATGCCGATACCCACACTCACCGTATTGGCCGTACAGGTCGCGCCGGTGCCGAAGGTATCGCCATTTCTTTCTGTGAGCGTTCTGAAGCCAATTTGTTAGAGCAAATTTTCAGAATCCATGGTAAAGAGTGCATGACCGAAATGGAACACGATTACCGCATCGAATTGCCTCAACGTCGTAGTGGCGGTGGTGGTGGCGGAAGTTACCACAAAGGCTATGGCGGCGGAAATCGCGGCGGTGGCGGTGGTGGCTATCGCGGTGGATCTGGTGGATCTGGTGGCGGTGGATACCGTGGTGGAAACAGTGGTGGCGGTGGCTATCGCGGTGGAAACGGTGGCGGTGGAAGCAGCTACGGTGGCGGATCAAGCAACGGTGGTGGATACCGCGGTGGAACTGGTGGCGGCGGAAGCAGCTACGGTGGAGATCGCAGTGCACGCCCAGCTGGCGACAGCAGTTTCTCTGGTGCACCCCGTGAAAGAAGTGCCTCAAGCGAAAGACCATCAGGTGGTTACCGTGGTCCAAACGCCGGTGGTTCAGGCGGAAACGGCAATCGCAACAACACCCGTTGGGGTGGCGCTGGCCGCAGTGAAAAGAAGCCAAGCAATTACTAAAATTGCATTAATCATAATCGTTTTGTTGGGATGGGGTTGATATTCAACCCCNAACAATAAAAAAAGGCGGTATCGCGCCGCTACAACCCATTGTCCTTGCTGCCTTCCGGCCCTGGGGAAGTGAATGGGGAGCTGGCCGTACCGCCGCTGCAAATGTAATGATAATTTGTACTACTTAAAAGGGCTTCCGCTGCGCGGAAGCCCTTTATTTTTTGCCCTATATTTGCCCCAATGAAACTACGCTCCCAAAATTTGGTCAAACAATATGGCGCTAAACGCGTCGTGAACAACGTGAGCGTAGAAGTAAACCAAGGCGAAATCGTTGGACTCCTTGGCCCAAATGGTGCCGGAAAAACAACCTCCTTCTACATGTTTGTAGGTCTCGTTCGCCCCGATGAAGGTCAAGTCTTCCTCGAAAATACAGAAATTAGCAGCTGGCCCATGTTCAAACGGGCCCAACACGGAATCGGCTACCTGCCCCAAGAAGCCTCCGTTTTCAGAGAACTCAGCGTAGAGGAAAACATCCAAGCCATCCTCGAAATGACCGAACTCTCCAAAAAAGAACAAGAAGAAAAATTGGAATCGCTCATTGCAGAATTTGGCCTCGGAAAAGTGCGAAAAAACCTCGGAAAAGTACTCTCAGGTGGAGAACGTAGAAGAACCGAAATCGCCCGCGCCCTGGCAACCGACCCCAAATTCATCCTCCTCGATGAACCCTTCGCAGGCGTTGACCCCATCGCCGTGGAAGACATTCAGCAAATCGTGGCCAAACTCAAACAAAAAAATATCGGCATTCTCATCACCGATCACAATGTGCAAGAAACATTGAGCATCACCGATAGGGCATACCTCCTCTTCGAAGGCAAACTCCTCAAACACGGCACCGCCCAAGAATTGGCCAGCGACGAAATGGTGAGAAAAGTATATCTAGGACAGAATTTCGAACTGCGTAGATCCAAATCGGCCACAGATCCATTGGGTTAAGGCAATCAAAAACAACTTTTGTCATCCCCCATGCGCCTCATTGTTTCAGAATCAACCGATGTATATTACAACCTAGCAGCGGAAGCCCATTTTTTGCACCAAACCCCAGAAAATATCTGCATGTTGTGGCGCAGNGAAAACGCGGTGGTTTGCGGCAAACANCAAAACATTTGCGCCGAAATCAATTACGCCACATGTAAAGAACTACAAATAGCACCAGCTCGGCGCGTAAGCGGTGGGGGAACTGTTTACCACGACCTCGGTAACATCAATTTTTCCTTCATTCAAGACCTCGGTACCACACTCGATAAAGCCGTCAATTACAAACGCTTCCTAGAACCCATCAGAGAAGCCCTGCTCTCCCTCGGCATCCAAACATCCTACTCTGAACGCGACGATCTGCTCTATCAAGGCGTAAAGTTTTCGGGCAACGCCCAACACATCTTTCAACAAAAGAAACGCGTACTCCACCATGGCACCCTTCTCATCGATGCCAACATTCATCACCTCGGCGAAGCCCTTCATACCATGGGCACTTACCAAGACAAAGCCGTTAAAAGCAATAAAACATCCGTAACCAACCTCGGAGATCACTTTCCTGAACTCAAAAATATTGAAAGTACCATCTCCACGCTACAATCCCTACTCATACCCATTCTCAACGCCACGCAATCCAGCATAACACCCAACGAACACGCTGCAATCGCAACCCTTCGCGCAGAAAAATTCACGCAATCAGAATGGATCTTGGGATACTCCCCAAGCTATTCGCACCAAAGAATCGTATCAGATTCAGTAAATCAATACACCCTCACATCCACCATCACCAAAGGCATCATCACACAATTCCAATTGCAACTGCCCAATGACACTTTGGCCTTTCAACAGGAATGTCTTAAAACCATAAACCTGCCCATCGCCCCAGAGACCTTTGCAGCTGCATTTCAAAATACACCCTTCCAAAACGAAGCGTTTTTCAATCAGTTTTTCTGAGAAAACCCCACGCCACCACCATGAACAAATCACAACGCGTGCAATTCATCCTCAATACCCTGGAAGAATTATACCCCGAAACACCCATTCCTCTCAATCACACAGATCCATATACCCTCCTCGTTTCTGTGCTGCTCAGCGCGCAATGTACCGATGAACGCGTAAACCAAATCACCCCCCACCTCTTCGCAAAAGCCAATAACCCCGCCGACATGCTCAAACTGTCTGTGGAAGAAATTCAAGATATCATCAGACCCTGTGGCCTATCGCCCATGAAAAGCAAAGGCATCTACGGTCTATCTAAAATGATCATGGAATTGCACAACGGCGAAGTACCCCAGTCTTTCGAAGCCCTGGAAGCGATGCCTGCGGTTGGTCATAAAACAGCGTCTGTGGTTATGTCACAAGCCTTTGGCGTGCCCGCATTCCCCGTAGACACACACATCCATCGCTTGGCATTCCGATGGCGTTTGAGTGCCGCAAACAGCGTTGAACAGACCGAAAAAGACCTCAAAAGGCTCATCCCCATAGAAAAATGGAACAAAGCTCACCTGCAAATCATCTTTTTGGGTAGAGAATACTGCCAAGCCAGAGGACATAACATTGAAAAATGCCCCGTTTGCTCCGTGATCGGCTGCAGAGAAAAAAAATAATTGACCTTACTTACAAATCGCCTCAATGATTTGATCGGCAGAAACACCCTCAGCCTCGGCCCGGAAATTTCGCACAATCCGATGTCGCAATACCCACTTGGATACCGCAATCACATCCTCCCGATCCACCGTATACTTGCCGTGCATCAAAGCATGACATTTGGCAGCCAAAATTAAATTCTGACCCGCACGCGGACCCGCACCATAACTCAAATACTGTGTGGCCATACCATGCGCCGATTCCGTATTTGGACGGGTTTGTTGAACCATCCGCACCACTTGCTCAAACACATTGTCTGTCACCGGCACCTCTCTCACCAAAGATTGATAATTTCTGATTTGCTCAGCATTCAAAACTGCGCCAGCCCTGTGAACACCTGAACCCGTGGTCTGTTTCAAAATATTCACCTCATCGGCAAAAAGGGGATAATCCAATATCACCTGAAACATAAATCGATCCAATTGAGCCTCCGGCAACGGATATGTACCCTCCTGCTCAATGGGGTTTTGAGTGGCCAATACAAAAAAGGGCGAACCCAAATCATACCGCGTTCCAGCTGCAGTTACCTGCCTCTCCTGCATCGCCTCCAACAAAGCAGCCTGCGTTTTCGGCGGCGTTCTGTTGATTTCATCGGCCAAAATGATGTTCGAAAAAATCGGACCCTTCACAAAATGAAACTTCCTAGAATCATCCAAAATCTCACTGCCTATGATATCAGATGGCATCAAATCAGGGGTAAACTGAATGCGATTGAACGACAACTCCATCGTTTCAGACAATGTCTTTACCAACAGTGTTTTAGCCAATCCCGGTACACCCACCATCAATACGTGACCATGACAAAAAACGGCGTTGATCAACGCTTCAACCACTTCCTCCTGACCCACAACCACCTTGCCAATCTCCAATTTCAATTGGGCGATGTGCTGACCAAATGCCTTCGCTTGCTCTATGCTATTGCTCATGTCTTACTCCTTAATCGTGTTCCCAAGCATCCATCTCCGCGCACTCCAAGTCCCTCGCCTTAATCCGAATATATGTTTTGATTCGATGTTTCGTTACCCAATCATCCATGGCTTTCTGCTTCTTCTTCGACTCGGCCTCCATCTGAATTCTGCTGTAATCCTGTACCAAATTCGCTTGGTGCGGGGCGATAAAAGATTGTAAATAAACGATGCGATACACAGACCTTCCATCGGGCGTTGTTACCAACTCAGGTGCACTATACTCACCGGGTTTTAAATTGTCAACCACGCGCTTCACATCGCTCGGCAAAGATTCAAACGTGGTCTTCTGCATGCCTGTCATTTGGTCAATGATAAAGCCACAATTTCCCTTGATGTCACGATTGTACTTATCGTCTGTGGCGTATTTCTTCACCGCATCACACCACTTAATATCTCCCATTACCAAACGTTGATACACCGTGTCTACACGCATACTGGCAAACTTATAATCCTCAGAGGTATTCTCCGCCCTAATCAAAATGTGCGAAGCAATCACCCGCTCTCCCCTGCGCTTTATCAACTTCATCACGTGGAAACCAAAATCGCTCTCAAACACAGGACTCACACTATCGGGTTTCAATTTAAACGCCATCCGCTCGAAAGCAGGCACCATTTCGCCCCTACCAAATTCAGGCAACATGCCCCCTTGCGATTTCGAACCCGGATCCATGCTATACGCCCTGGCCAACTTCTCAAAATTCTCTCCGCGTAAAATCCTCGCTCTGATATCCTCCAGCTGTGACTTGGCGAATTCCTTGGCCTCTGCAGTCACTATTGGTTCAATCATCAATTGACCCACCTCAACCTCTGTAGGAATAATCGGCAAACTGTCCTGTTGGATGGATTCGTAAAACTGCTTCACCTCCTGCGGAGATATCCGTATGTTCTTTGTAATCTCACCATACATCTGCTTCGCCAACAATTGCTCCTGCATCTTCGGACGGATATCATCCTTGAATTCATTCACCGTTTTACCCAGATACTTTTCCAACTCCGCCATGCTACCCGCCTGCTTCTGATAATACCTCAATCGATTGTCGATCTCACTTTCCAACTGATCCACCGGAACAGTTAAACTATCCAACTCAGCCTGATTCAACAACAACTTCTGAATGATCATGTCTTTCAACAAATTGCAATGCATCATCTGAGAATCCTTCAACGAAGACCCCTTGGTCATCTGCATTTTCTCGGTCTCAAAATCACTTTGTAAAATGATTTTACTGCCTACCACAGCCACCACACCATCCACATATTGCGGTGGTAAAAATGGACCGCTGGGCTTTAACTGTGCCATCAACGTTCCAAACGATGTCAACAAAACCATCAATAAACAACCACGCATCGCTTGACTTTTCACTTCGTTTATTTTTGATTGACCAATTTCACTTCTATCGCCTTCATCACCGACTCATTCACAGTCACCGAATAGCGATTGCGCAATGATTCGATCCATTCCTTTTCCAACTGCTCTTGGTATTTCGATGCCACCGGACCGCGCGTTTCATCCAACGTCTTTGGACCCGCAGGCAAATAAGCGTTTACTTTCACAACGATAAAATCATCGCCCACCTGACCCATTTGATAAATGCCTGGTTTGTTGTATTTGGGTTTTGCATTGGATAAATCCGCAAACAACATTTTCAAAATGGGTGATGGAGCAAACAAAAACGTATCGCCCATTTCAAATTTTCCCCCACGGTAACTGAAGTCTAAAATGTTCTTCTTGGTGTGTTCCCTGCGCAAACTATCAGTTGATATGCCCTTTTTCACTTGTTTGGCCACCGTTTTCATCATCTTGGCATCGTTGCAGAAATAAACCCCTACATCAAATCGATTGCCCCAATTGTATTCGGTTTGGTGTTGAGCAAAAAACGCAGCCAATCCCACAGAGTCATTGTTCGCTCTATCCCACACCAATTGCTGCATGCGATTGAACATCAAAATACCCTCTTTATACTCTTGGTAAATGTCTCTGAATTCAATAGACTTCTCTTCCAAATGGTCGTTTTGATATTCTACACACGTTTTTTCAATCCATGCATTCATCAATTTCATCGCGCCATCACGCTTGCTTCCCACCATTGGCTTGGTATTGTAAGTGAAATTCGTAAACAAATCTGACACAGAATAAGAATCATCGCCCAAATGGAAGACCTCCATCTTGCGCAAATTGAACTCCGTATTCACCGTCTTTTTACCATCTTTCTTCGTAACCTTATGAAACTCGGGCATAGCCGCTTCGTCGAACTTTCCCTTCATGAAATTGCTGTCCAAATATTGAACCACCGCATCCACAGCAATGGGATTCAACACAAAACCATTTTCCTTTTTGATCTTCACCACCAAAGAATCCACAGAAATTTGCGAACGCTGATTTTTCTGCACATCCATTTTCAACACAGAACGCATTTCCTTGTCATCAAAAGAACGCAAAGGCCTCAAATTAACCCTTTGCAACAAATGCCATCCATAATTGGTTCTAAATGGCACCGTGATGTCGCCGTCTTTCTTTAAGGCAAAAGCTTGATCTGCCCACCTTTGACGGTCAACATCGCCCACAAATTGCGTAACNTTGATNTAATCCATCGCACCACCATTNTAGCGGCTGTTGTAATCTTCGCTGTAAGTTCTGGCCATGTTNTCAAACGTCTCTTTGCCACTGTTGATGTTCGCAGCAATTTCATCAATCTTTTTGCGGGCCTCACCATCTGAACTTTCGTCTTTGTTCATCACCCTCACCAAAATATGATTCACTTTGATATCACCCAAGTTCGAACGCTTGTCGTTCACCATCAAAATGTGATACCCAAACTCTGTTTTGAAAACAGGAGAAATGCCTCCCACCGCAGTGTTGTAAGCCTGATTTTCAAATTCATACACAACCTGCAAAGCGGTCATCCAACCCAAATCGCCACCCGCGCTTTTGGTACCCACATCTTCAGATTCCGTTCTGGCCAAATCACCAAAATTTTGCGCCGTTGGGTTTCTCATCAACATCCTGTGAATGTTNTCAATTTTTTCCAAAGCCTTCTTCTGATCTGCATCTGCAGCATCCGGTGAACACAATATCAAAATGTGCGACACTTTTACTTCCGACTGCATACGATCGTAGGCTTCTTTTACTAGTGCATCCGTTACCGAACGATCATACAAATAATTCCTTGCCAATTGATCGCGATACATTTGCAATTCCTGCACATAAGCTGTAACCGTATCCAATCCAGCGTCTTTGGCATCTTGAACCTTCAACTTGAACTTGATGTAGAGATCCAAATAATTCCGAATGTCTTTGGCCGTTACTGCATCCTCTTTCAAATTGATGTTTTTGAGGTACTGACGTTCAAACTCATCTGCATATACCTTCTCTTGGTTGATACTAAATGCAAATGGCTTGGGAACTTGAACAGACAAATTCGCATCACCCTCTGAATTTCGCTTTTCGTTTTGGCCTGTTACAGCACCCATGGTAACACAAACCCCAAAAAACAATCCAACTATTTTTTTCATAAATCGTAAATATATCAATGCTATAATCTTCAAAAATACAAACTACCCTTCAAAATTTTCAAACATCCGCAGACACTGTTTTCCAAAGCACATCCACCAATTCACCAACACCCTGCTCCGTAACCGAACTAAAAAACAGAACGTCTACACCCTTCATCAAACTCCGGATTTCATTTTTCAATTCCTCATCCAACATATCGGCCTTACTCACGGCTATAATTCGCTCTTTTACAAGAAGTTCCGGATTGAATTTCTCCAACTCACTCAACAAGGTGAGATATTCCTGTTTGTGGTCAGGACTGTCGGCAGGTATTAAAAACAACAAAGCGGCATTTCGTTCAATGTGCCTCAAAAACCGATGACCCAATCCACGTCCTTCACTCGCTCCCTCAATGATTCCAGGAATGTCTGCAACGATAAAACTGCGATAATCCCTGTAATTCACCACACCCAAATTGGGTACCAATGTGGTAAAGGCATAATCCGCAATTTCAGGTTTCGCCGCCGAAATCACACTCAACAAAGTACTTTTACCCGCATTCGGAAAGCCCACCAATCCCACATCAGCCAAAACCTTCAACTCCAATACAATCCATTGCTCAATACCAGGTTCGCCCGGTTGAGCATATTGTGGCGCTTGGTTTACACTGTTGGCAAAATGCCAGTTGCCCAAACCACCCCTACCGCCAGGAACCAATACCTTTTTCTCCCCCTCTTCCGTAATCTCAAACAATACCTCCCCAGTTTCAGCGTCTTTGGCCACAGTACCCAATGGAACTTCCAATATCACCGATTCGCCATAAGCACCAGAACTGCGATTCTCGCTGCCAGCAACGCCGTCAGTAGCCATCACGTGCTTCCGATATTTCAAGTGAATCAACGTCCACAACTGCGGATTTCCCCGCAAAATGATATCTCCACCCTTTCCGCCATCTCCTCCATCTGGACCCCCTCGAGGGTTCATTTTTGTACGATTATAATGCCTGCTACCAGGTCCGCCACTACCACTTCGGCAGCAAATCTTCACGTAATCAATAAAATTGCTATCGGCCATGAACCGCAAAGGTCGTTAAAAAACCCCCATCTATTGTATTTTCGCACCCGCAACCTTTATGTCAGCACAATATTCCTTCTCAGACATCGAAAAAAAATGGCAAGCCGCTTGGGAAAAAGCCAATTTATACTCCGTTTCCATCAACGCCAATAAGCCCAAATATTATGTGCTCGACATGTTTCCATATCCCTCCGGCAGTGGTTTGCATGTTGGACATCCACTGGGATACATCGCCAGCGATATCGTTTCTCGTTACAAGCGACTCAAAGGATTCAATGTGCTTCACCCCATGGGCTACGATGCATTTGGATTGCCCGCTGAACAATATGCCATACAAACCGGCCANCACCCCGCCGTCACAACCGAACAAAACATCAAACGATTCCGTGAACAACTCAACATCATGGGATTTTCATACGATTGGAATCGNCAAGTAAAAACCTGTGACCCCAATTATTACAAGTTTACCCAATGGATATTTACCCTGTTTTTTGAACACTACTACAACAAAACCACCCAAAAGGCAGAACACATCAACACGCTCATTCAAGAATTTGCCAGTGTTGGATCCCAAAACCTATCGGCACATGGCGGAAAAATCGAGCCCTTCAATGCCGAACAATGGGAAGGTTTCTCGCCCCTACAAAAACACCAAATCCTAAACCAATTCCGATTGGCCTTCGTAGACGAAACCACCGTGAACTGGTGCGAAGCCATGGGAACAGTGTTAGCCAATGAAGAAGTGATCAATGGCCTCAGCGAACGCGGTGGCTACCCGGTGATTCGCAAAAAAATGAAGCAATGGAGCTTGCGGATTACTGCCTATGCAGACAGACTCATAGAAGGGCTAGAACGCATTCAATGGAGCGATGCCATCAAAGAAATTCAAAAAAACTGGATCGGCAGAAGTCAAGGCGCTGAAATCGATTTCGTGGTGCGCGGCACACTAAAAACATTGAAGGTATTCACCACCAGACCCGATACCATATTCGGTGCAACCTTCATGGTGGTAGCCCCCGAACTTGAAAACTTAAAAGAATATTGCAGCGATGCGCAATGGCCATCCGTACAAGAATATGCCAATAAAGCAAAAAATCGCAGTGAAATTGATCGCATGGCAGACACCACAAAAACCGGTGTTTTTACAGGACTTGAAGCCATCAACCCCTTCACAGGAGAACCCATTCCGATTTGGGTGAGCGATTACGTGTTAGCCAATTATGGCACCGGCGTAATCATGGCCGTTCCCGCACACGACGATAGAGATTTTGCGTTTGCTGCCACTTTCAATCTACCCATCATTCCAGTCATCAAACCCGCAAATGCCGAGCTGGAATTGCCCCTCAAAGAATCTTTCAGCGCAAAAGACGGCATCTGCTTCAACTCCGGATTCCTCGATGGTTTGTCTGTAAAAGAAGCAATACAAGCCGCCATTGCCAAAATAGAAAAAGCCGGCTGGGGACAGCCCAAAGTAAACTATAAACTCCGCGAAGCAGGTTTTGGCCGCCAACGTTATTGGGGCGAGCCATTCCCCATCACTTTCAACCACGATGGCATCCCACAACTCGAAACAACGCTGCCAGTAGAATTACCCCAAGTAGAGAGCTACAAACCCTCTGGAAACGGAGAAAGCCCGCTATCGGCAGTAACCGAATGGGTCAATACATCCCAAGGCAAACGAGAAACAGACACCATGCCAGGCTGGGCAGGCAGCAGTTGGTATTTCCTTCGCTATACAGACCCCAACAACCACACAGACTTCGCGTCGGCCGAAGCCCTCAGTTATTGGAAACAAGTCGACCTCTACGTGGGTGGATCTGAACACGCCACCGGTCACCTTTTGTACAGTCGCTTCTGGACCAAATTCCTCTTCGATTTGGGGTATATTCCGTTCGATGAACCCTTCCAAAGATTGGTCAATCAAGGCATGATCATGGGCGAAGACGGTCAAAAAATGAGCAAACGTTGGGGCAATGTTGTAAACCCCGATGATGTTTGCGCACAATACGGTGCGGATACATTGAGAATGTACGAAATGTTCCTAGGTCCACTCACCGATTCAAAACCTTGGAATACCAATGGCATTGAAGGTGTAAGTAGATTTTTCGGGAAGTTTTGGCGCTTGTTCTACGAAGGTGAAACCTGGGCAGTGAATCAGGAAAAAGCCTCGCCAGAAGAACTGAAAATCCTTCATAAAACCATCAAAAAAATCACCGAAGACATTGAAAGCATGAGCTTCAATACCTCCGTTTCTGCTTTCATGGTGGCCACAAATGAATTAGGTACACTGAAGTGCCGCAAACGAGAAATCCTAGAACCCATTTTGATTCTTCTTGCGCCCTTTGCGCCCCACATCACAGAAGAATTGTGGCACCAATTGGGCAACACCGAAAGCATCCATATCGCCACCTGGCCCACACATGACCCATCGTTATTGATTGAAAACTCCTTCAATTACCCCATCAGCATCAACGGCAAAACACGGGCTCAAATCGAATTCAACCTAACAGCCACCGAAGAAGAAATCAAACAAACGGTGCTCAATCACGAATTGGTCATCAAATGGATGGAAGACAAACCCCTCAAGAAATTCATTCTTGTGAAGGGCAGAATCGTAAACGTGGTGGTTTAAACCTCCGAAGGTGATGTTGCNTTAACCACCGCCAACTGACCCTCAAACTCAATCACAGCGCCGGGGTACAACTTATTTCGNTTGCGAAATTCTTGTACTCCATCCACCACAACCATNCCCTCGGTGATCACATCATTGGCCATCGCCCCGCTCTCTACCCAGCCCAATAATTTTAGGGCCTGATTGAGTTGAATAAAGGGTGTGTGAATGGATATTTCCTCCATTAGATTGAGAAACTCTCACCACATCCGCAGGTGCGTGATGCATTGGGATTGATGAAATTGAATCCCTTGCCATTCAATCCGTCAGAAAAATCCAATTCTGTGCCACACAANTANAAAAAACTCTTCATGTCGCACACAATCTTCAATCTTTCATCCCCAAATTGCATGTCGCCAGGCTTATCCTCATTGTCNAAATCCAACTCATAAGTTAAACCCGAACAACCGCCACCCTTGACACCCACACGCAGAAAATATTCCGCAGCAGAAATGTTCGATTCACGCATCAAATCATAGGCCTTGTCCAAAGCCTTGTCCGTAATGGTGATTTCATTGCCCTGGGCGATCATGATTCAGATGAATTAGAAATGGGTTTTTTCGCTCTCAATGGGCTCTAAACCATTCTTCGCGCGGTAATCGTTGATAGCAGAACGAATGGCATCCTCAGCCAATACCGAACAGTGAATTTTCACCGGCGGCAATGCCAACTCTTCCACGATTTCCATGTTATCGATACTCAATGCTTCATCAATCGACTTTCCCTTCAACCACTCAGTAGCCAAAGAAGAAGAAGCGATGGCAGAACCACAGCCAAAAGTCTTGAATTTTGCGTCCTCAATGATACCCGTTTCGTGGTTCACTTCGATTTGCAATCGCATTACGTCTCCACACTCAGGCGCGCCCACCAAACCAGTGCCTACATTGGTTTTTGATTTATCCAAAGTGCCAATGTTTCTTGGGTTGGTATAATGATCTACTACTTTATCTGAATATGCCATGATTTTTTTCTTTTACAAATTTACAATTTAGAACGATTCTGAACAAGAACTATTAATGCTCACTCCACTCAATCGATTTAAGGTCNATNCCCTCTTTGAACATCTCCCACAAAGGACTCATATCGCGCAGTTTGTTCACCGCTTCAGACACCAANTTAATGGTNTAATCAATCTCCNCATCCGTGGTGAACCTACCCAATCCAAAACGCAACGAACTGTGCGCCAACTCATCGTCCAATCCCAAACTCTTCAATACATAGCTGGGCTCCAATGAGGCCGATGTACAAGCAGAACCACTCGATACCGCCACGTCCTTGATTCCCATCATCAAACCTTCTCCCTCAACATATTTAAAACTGATGTTCGAGGTATGTGGCAAACGATGTTCCTTATTTCCGTTCAAATAACTTTCTTCCAATTTCAACAATTCGGTTTCCAAACGATCACGCATCACCATCAATCGCGCCGATTCCTCAGCCATTTCCAATCTAGCAATCTCGCAGGCCTTACCAAATCCAACAATACCAGGGACGTTCAAAGTACCACTGCGCATTCCGCGCTCGTGACCACCACCATCCATCTGGGCAGTTACCTTTACCCTTGGATTCTTCCTGCGAACATACAATGCACCTACGCCCTTCGGACCGTACATCTTGTGCGCTGTAAAACTCATCAAATCAATGTGATCAGCCAATACGTCTACCGGAATCTTGCCCACCGCTTGGGTTGCATCTGTATGAAACAATACGCCACGCTCTTTACACAATGCACCAATTTCACGAATGGGCTGTAAAACACCCAACTCGTTGTTGCCATACATCACCGTTACCAAAATGGTGTTGGGCTTAATCGCTGCAGCAATGGCATCCACCGAAATCAATCCATCTTCAGCAACAGACAAATAGGTTATCTCAGCACCCATCTTCTCCAAATGCTTGCAAGTATCTAAAACCGCCTTGTGCTCAGTGGATAAGGTAATGATGTGATTTCCCTTGCTTGCATACATCTCAAAAACACCCTTGATCGCCAAGTTGTTACTTTCTGTAGCACCACTGGTAAAAATGATCTCTTTTTCACTGCTTCCGATCAATGCGGCAATCTGCTCACGGGCATAGTCTACCGCTTCCTCAGATTTCCATCCAAAGGGGTGACTTTTACTCGCAGCGTTTCCATAAGCTTCCAAAAAATAAGGGGTCATGGCCTCAAAAACACGGGGATCAACCTGTGTAGTGGCATTGTTGTCGAGGTATATGGGCAATTTTAACATGGCTTTGTTTATTATTTAGAGTGTTTCTAAACTGCAAAATTAACGCATCTGCGCTCAGATTGTTTCGGTATTTCTAGTTTCTGCGAAAAGAATGTTCTTTGTAGTGAATTTTTCCATGAAAAAACTTGAACACATCGGCATCGCCGTAGCCAATCTCGAAGCCTCCGAGGCACTGTTTACCCAATTGCTAGGCATCGAACCATACAAAAGAGAAACCGTTGAAAGCGAAAATGTGATCACCTCGTTTTTTCAAATCGGCGATGTAAAAATTGAACTTCTCGCCGCAAGCAACCCAAATAGCACCATCGCCAAATTCATCGAAAAAAAGGGCGAAGGCCTGCATCACCTTGCCTTTGAAGTGGAAAACATCGAAGAAGAAATAGAGAAAAAAACCAACCTGGGCTTTGAACTCATTCACACCAAACCCAAAGACGGTGCCGATGGAAAAATCATCGCCTTCTTGCACCCAAAATCCACCAACAGCGTACTCACAGAAATGTGTCAGACCGTGATCAAATAAATCCCCATCCCAAAAAACAACACCGCCAAAAACAGATCAATCTGCTTGATCCTTTGCTCCGTTAAATAATTTTTGATTTTGCCGGATCCCCAAGCCACCCCAATTTCAGTAACAAAAACCGTTGCAAGCGCCGCAAAGCCAAATATCCACTTGCCTGAATAGTCAAAATCGGCCGCAGGTGGCAAACTGTACAAACTCAACCACCAGGCAATGTTCACTGGGTTCACGATGTTGATGGCGAAAGACTTCAATCCCAACTGCCAATCTTTCATTAACAACAAACGATCGTCTATGCCTTGCTTCTTCGCCTTCTGATGATGCAGCAAATGTTGAATGCCCAACCCAAAAAACACCACGCCACCAACCGCAGCAATCGTGCCCCTGTACTCTGTTAAATACTCCGTAATCGCCTCCGAAAAATGCAAGGCAATGGTCACATAAATCAAATCACCCAAGATAACGCCAATCGACAAGGGCAAACCCTTCCGCCACCCTCCAACCAGACCCGCCTGAATCAATAAAAAAAATATCGCACCCAAAGAAATGCTCATAATGAAGCCCGTTCCAATGCCAAATATGATGGGTGCCAACATCTTTTTTTCTGTTTTTTGGGTTAATTGTCTATCGTTTCAAAGGAATCTGAATTCCCCTTGCCACAAAACGCTTGCAATTTAATCACAGCCTTCAGATTTTTTCTCAATAAAATTAAGCCCTGCCAAAGCATACCAAAAAGTATGTGTAAAAGTTGGGGAAGATGCGCGCCTCCATTCAGATTGAGCACCCCCAATACCAACGTAAATTTGAATCAATGAGTTTCTTTTCATCAGACTGGGACGACGAGGAAGAAGAAGATGTTTTCCAAGGCGATGTTGACGCACTCGTGCGCGATTTCGAAAGCAAACAACAGAAAACTTTCTCCGCGCGTGAATGGCTCGAGTTGTATCGATATTATGCAAGCCAATTTCCTGCCAAAACAGGGCAATATCGCGCAGATACCTACATCAAAGTGATTTTGGAATCGGCCATCCAACAATTCCCCTACATGCCCATTTTCTCTCTACACATGGCTGAATGGCTCATCAGAGATCAAAAATTGGCAAAAGCCAGAACCATTGTAAACCAAGCGCTCCAATACACGCCCTTCGAACCGGCCCTGGGATTCATGCAATCCCTGGTATTTAGTTTGCAAGGACATAAAAAGAAAGCACTAGACGAACTACAAACAGTCCTAGAAAACATGGGCGAGGAAGAAGCCATGCTCGAGGATTTTTTAGAAATATCCCTCTATCACGGACAATTTGACTTGGCGATGCCTGTGCTCGAAAAAGCACTCGATACCGGTGCAGAAGTAAGCGTTATTCTTGAGAAATATATAGAAAAAGCAGAAGAAGGCGGATTGATCGATGCCCTTTTGCCCATGATTCAACGCATCATCGACCAAGATCCCTACTCCGCTGAAGCTTGGTACGTTTTGGGTTCCGGTTACATGGCACAAGGCGATCACGAACAAGCCCTCAAAGCCCTCGATTTTGCCGTTACCATCAATGAAAATTTTGCCGATGCTTGGGTTACATTCCTAGAATGCACCTATGAACTCGGTCACTACCAAGATTTTATCAATACCTACGGTGAATTGAGTACCCGCTTCCCCAAAAAAACCTTTGCAGAAATCGAAGGACTACTTGCTTGGAGTCATTACGAACAAGGCGATGTAAAAACCTGCAGATCCATCTACAAAGAAATCCTAAAAAATCAACCCCAAGATGCCGAATGCTGGTATTCGATGGGCCTTACTTGGCACTATGAAGAGAATTATTCAGCCGCCATCCCCTATCTCGAAAGAGCCTATGATTTGGACCATTTCGAATCCGATTATGGCATGGTGCTCGCCAGTGCCTATTTCGGTGCCCACATGCAGGAAAAATGGGAAGCGCTNTATGAATCTTTAACCATCGAACACGCCACCAACCCAGAAGTTTGGCTCGATTACAGTACATCGCTCTACGAAATCGGTGAATCAGACAAAGCCCTAGATGTCATCGAAACCGGTTTGCTCAACAACCCCCAACACAGTGGATTGTTATATCGATTGGCCGCGCTTTGCTACCTTTCCGGACAAGCATCAGCAGCCATTTTCGTACTCGAAAAAGCCCTCGAATTGAACGCCAACGAGCACATTCAATTATTTACCTTTGCACCCGAGCTCAAAAAAGCTACAACAATATTAGCCTGCATCGCCAAATACACCCAACCCAGAACCGGATTATGAACCAAGACCTATTCAATCTAAAGCAATTACCCAATCGCAGTAAAAAACCTCGCAACAACGGCCTAACCATGGTCATGGATAAAGGATTGAGTCTTCGTGAAGTAGAACACTTTCTCGAAAACGGGGAACCCTACACAGATCTCATCAAATTGGGATTCGGAACATCCTATTTCACCACCAAACTCCAAGAAAAAATCAAGCTATATCAAAGCGTGAATATTCCCGTTTACCTGGGCGGTACGCTGTTTGAGGCCTATATCGCAAGAAACCAATTCGATGATTATTTGAGACTGCTCGAAAAACTCAACCTTACACACGTTGAAGTGAGCGATGGCAGCCTAGAAATGAACCACGATGCAAAATGCGAATACATCCAAACCCTTGCAAAAAACTACACAGTTCTCAGTGAAGTAGGTAGCAAAGACGCCGAAAAAATCATCCCACCCTATGAGTGGATTGAACAAATGGAAACCGAACTCAGTGCCGGCGCCTGGAAAGTCATTGGTGAAGCTCGTGAATCCGGAACCGTAGGCATTTTCCGTGGTACAGGTGAAGTAAGATCAGGCCTAGTGGCCGAAATCATCCGCAAAATCCCTCAAGAAAGTGTGATCTGGGAAGCCCCCAAAAAAGAACAACAAGTGTGGTTCATCCAACTCTATGGAAGCGATGTGAACCTAGGAAACATTGCCCCCAATGAAATCATTCCTCTAGAAACCCTGCGCTTGGGATTGCGTGGCGATAGTTTCCACTTTTTCCTCAACCCATAAGGCTCAACAATACCTTACACCAAATTTCGGTAATTCACCGCGATTCGCTCATTGCCTTTGATTTCAAAACCAAAGGAACGCCATNNTTTACTTGAAACGATCTACAAAACCACTCAGGTTTTCATAGGTTTGGTAGCCCAAAACCCTGCCAACCACCTGACCGTTTTTGAAGAAAATGACCGTGGGATATCCCTCCAAACGATAGCGATCCGCAATGCCCGCCTGCGCTTCTGCATCCACCTTCAATACCACCACATCACTCGCACGGTTTTCACGAATCTGCTGAACAAATGGCGCCATTTTTTTGCAAGGACCACACCAAGTGGTATAAAAATCTACCATCACCAACTTACTCCCACCAATCGCAGCGTCAAAAGACTTTTCCGTGATGGGCTCATCGTGTGACGATGCAGGTTTGTTCTGACAAGAAACAGTGGTAATCAAGGCAAAAGCCAATGTCAATAAGCTGAAGCGAAAAGTGAAACGCATTTTTTCTATGTTTTAATGATTTACACAAAGGTACTTATTCAATTTCCATATTTTTGTTGAATGGCTAGCCCAAATCCAGATTTGTCGATCGTTGTTCCCATCTTCAATGAAGAAATGAATTTGGTGCCGCTCAATCAGCGAATTCAAAATACCCTACAACCCCTTGGCCTAACCCACGAAATCATCTACGTGAACGACGGTTCCAAGGATGCAAGCCTCGGCATCATCAAAGGCCTGTCTGAAAGCAACCCTTCTATCAAATACATAGATTTTTCGAGGAACTTCGGCCATCAAATCGCCATCACTGCCGGTATTGAACATGCCAAAGGTACCCGAATCATCATTATGGATGGCGATGGACAAGACCCGCCAGAACTGATTCCTGACCTTTATAAAAAATCCCTTGAAGGCTTCGAAGTGGTCTATGCCACAAGAAAAAAGCGCAACGGTGAATCTTGGTTGAAAAAAATCACCGCCAAATTGTTTTACCGCTTTCTGGCAAACATCACAAACATCGAAATCCCCCTCGATACCGGCGATTTTAGATTGATTCATCAAAAAGTTCAACGCATATTGAAAAATATGCCCGAACAACACAAATACCTCCGCGGTCAAATTGCATGGATTGGTTTCAATGCAACCTCCGTTGAATACGATCGAGAAGAAAGAATGGGTGGAAATACAAAATTTACCTATTCAAAAATGATGCGCTTTGCCACCGATGGCATCTCTAGCTTTAGCAACTGGCCTCTGAAAGTTGCCACCATGCTCGGGTTTGCCGTTTCTGCCATCGCTTTTCTACTCATCGTTTACAGCCTTTATCAAAAGTTTTTTGGTTACACCGAAGTCGGTTGGACATCCCTACACATCTCAGTTCTGTTCCTCGGCGGCGTTCAGTTGCTCGGCATCGGCATACTCGGCGAATACCTCGGCCGTGTGAGCGAAAACGTGAAAAACAGGCCCACTTACATCGTAAAAGATTCAAACCTAGACCAACTAACCAACAATTAACGTGCAACAACGCCACCCCGATCGCGCCTTTTGGCTGTTTTGGATTTTCATTCAATTGGCTTTGGGATGGATTGATTTTATGGATATGCCTGTTTACGGCATGCACCAAGGGGCTCAGGCCGATCGCGCCTCTGTGGCTTGGAATTTTTNGCACGAATCCATGAACTTTTTCCAGCCCAGGGTAATGGAAAACCGCGCCGCCGAAGGCATCGCTGGCATGGAATTCCCCATCATACCCTATCTGGTTGCCCTGCTGTATAAACTCTTCGGATTCAAACCCTTCCTTTACCGCCTGCTCGTGGGTGCCACTGTTACCTATGGCATGTGGTCGGCATGGCGCTTACTATCGCTCTACATCCCCCGCACCGCAAGCAAATTGGCCCTCCTAGGCATATTTTACCTATCACCCACCTTCGTCTTCTACACCTGGAATTTCCTGGCCGATCCCGTTGCCCTTTCACTGTCCATCGCCTCTTTATACCATTGGATTCAATGGCAATTTCACCTCGAAACCAAGCGAAATTTCAGCGCCTACATCTTACTAATAACCGTCACCGGACTCATCAAAGTGTCGTTCATGATCGTCCATTTTGCCATCATCGCAGTCCTGATTCTTGAAAAACGCAAGCATCGCTCCAACGTAATCCAAACCAGCGATAACACCTATCAAATTCTTGATGAGGACCAAACCATAACACTGCCCAAGGTTCCCTGGCTCGCCCTAATCATCCCCTTCCTACCCATTGCCGCCTGGTACCGATATTCNCAATACNTAACCAATAGCANTTACAATACCCACTTCCTGCAACAAATTAACCCGAGCAAATCCATCAGTGAATTCATCCAAGTCACAGAATATAGCCTCAACACCTGGAAAGACTCACTATACCCCACTTGGTGCTTGGTAGGTATCGTTGGCATCTGGCTCTACACCATCCTNAAATTCCGTGGGAGTCTCACCCTCATCGAAAAACTCAGCCTGTGGCTGTTTTTGGGCTTTGGCGGATTGTACGTNCTCTTCCACCTCCAATTTCGCTTCCACGATTACTACTTCCTCTCCGCTTGGCCCTTCATTTTCTTTGCGATACTATCCNTACAACAGCGCTACCTCAATGGAAAAATACTCCTACAAGGCATGCCCGCGCTGGCCAGTATGCTGGGTCTATGGATCATTCCATTCGTGAGCTTTGGTCACGCCAAACGCATGCTGCACCATCGCTTTACACCGAACGATTATTACTGTCAGAACGTCATCACCGATATCAAAGACCTTGAAAACATCGCCCTGTGGCTGAAACAAAACAACACAGAGGATTTTGAAGTGTTCGTGGCCTTCGACCCTTCGCCAAATACCGCCCTTTACGCCCTGCAAACCAAAGGCGTGCGATTGGCACCAGATTATCAACCCGATCTCGCCAAAGGGATCTACCAATCAAAATTACAGCCCGTACCCGCAGACTATCCTTGGAAATCGAAAGGCAGGAAATTGGGCTATGTGGTTACAAACGATACCAAACGATGGTTCGCTGAATATGCCAACATCGCCATACCCATGAAGGATACCCTACCCCTAACCCGTAGCGGTCAATGGGCCCTTTATCGAATACAACAACCTTAAAGTTTAAAAATCATCGCTGCGGACAAACCCGCACCGTGCTGCTTGTTTGGCATCGCCCAGGCTTCTACACCCCGCACATCCAAACGGAAAAATGTGGTGCCCAAGCGTTTAATGGGCGTTTCAAAATCCACCGCCATTCCCAAATCATAGGTATCAAATCCACCCGTGGCCAAATAGGGCTGAAGATTCAAAGAAGTCCATTTTTGCTCGCCTTTGGGCAACAAAAGTTTGTTCCACCATAGCCTGTTCGATACCCGATATCCCGGAACATGCAAATAGTTGGCGCTCAAACCAAATTTCTGGCCTTTGATGTACAAATAGGGCAATTCCGCGAACAAGGTAAATGGGACCAACACCGTACCAGAACGCGTCTGATCTTGCAACTGCAATCTTGAGGTTGCACTATCGCGCTGATTACCAAACCAATTGCTCAACTGTAACTCCTTTGCATTCACCACAGCCTGCTTCAACGAAACGGATTTGATGGGCGATTCGCCAGCAACTGAAAGGCCACGCATCGATGCATCCCATACATAGCCACGACTTTGAACCGCTACTTGGGGCATGTATATAAAGCCCAAATCCCTTATGCCAACCCATAAATAATGGGTATTTCCAAGTTGTTTCACCCCNCCCAAACCCCGAAAAGTGAGTAAGCGTGTGAATCCCACCGATAATCCCATACCCCGCTGTCCCCATCCTTGACTGCCAGTTCCTTGGTTAAAATAACGTCCGTTGAATGCCAAAGAATCGCCCAATGCACTGGTAAACAAAGACATATTCGCTGTTTGCAACCGCGAGAATGACGTTCCTTGCAAAACGGAAACATCAAAAGCCCCACGTTGAGATAAATCGGTTCTAAATCGAAAATCAACGGCATTGTATCCCAAAAACTGAAAATGGTTTTCACCAACCGCCAATGTGCGCCCCCTGTAATATCCATTTCCACGAAAAGCCAAGCGATAAGCATCATCGGAAAATTTAGCGCCAGCGGTTTGCACGGTTCTAACCGATATCGTCTGCAAAACAACTTTGTCTTTCTGTCCTTTGCCGGATTCCATTTTTGCCCCCCAGCCATCAACGCGTGACCGCAGTGGATACACCACTAGAGAAAACTGCTGATGCAGTCCCGCACGATTATTTCCTTTCAACCGCGATTCAACATCCGCCGTAACATCGCTGCCGATATAACCGCCAACAGCCATTTTACCCACCATGGAAAAAGGCAAAACATTCGATCCCGATGCAAAGGAATATCGAAAAAAATCACCTTGAAAAGTAGTAGCCCTTTTAACGGTTGTATTTACCGGCGCATGAACCAAGATTCTATGATTAAGGGTTGTATCAACCGCCTGCGTCGAACCACAAAACGCAAACAACAACCCAACAATTCCCAATCGCCTCATCCTATTTGCCCATTTTAACTTCATACTCAAAGTCTACCACCGTAGAAACCGAAATGGAACTCACATCGTAAATCTTCTGCATCTGACCCGAACCCACCAGCGTAGTTGTGATCGCAATGAATTTCGCCGATTTCAATGCAGCCATTTTTTCCTTGCCCAACCCCAACGTNAAAACCGTTTCNACAGCGTCTAAGGGATACCCNTTTGCATCNACCTCACAAGCTTCAATGATTTGATCCTTCGGGTCAATGTCCAATGATTCAAGATAATTCAACTGATCATCCAATAAATTCATCTGCAATTTTGCCCCCAATGGGAATGTGTTGCGAACCCGAACATCCATCTTGGCCGACTTGATTCTACTTACATCACCCATCGTTTTGAGATCAATCCCCTGCGTATCGCGCAAAGTAAATTCACCCATTGAAAAACTTGCCGGCGCCTCCACTTTGAGAAAAATATCCACCCGGCTGTTATCAAAAACAAAATCCTTATACAAACTCACATTCCCATTGGGATTCACCTCCATGTCCAAATTGTAATCCAACATTTGGGGCAAATTTTCCATAAACTGTTTAATATTGGAATTGCCAGCATCGAGCACAATCTCCGATTCCGTATAAGCATCCCGAACAAATGGGGGGAGGTAATCAGAATGTCGTTATTCAAAGGCGTGGCATTCAACGCCAATGCATTCTTCGTGAAGATATTTTCGCCTTTCAACGAATTGATTTTAACACGACCATCCGCACCGATGCCATTTTTCACCACCAAACTCACCTTGAAATCCTTGAATTTAAAATCGCCATTCAATCCCTTGAACAAATCAAACGGCGCTTTTTGATCACCCGTTTGCGTGAGTGACTGACCCATGAACCCAATCGCATAATCCGGAATCAATGATTCCATGCGATAATCCAAACGAATACTGTCTTTCAAGCCAATCGCCACCTTCCTGCCCGAACTATCCAATCGTACAATCAAAATTTGGTGGAACGTGTTCACAGTATCCTTCACATTCGGATTTTTCCCCCGAAAGTCAATCAAATAATTTGTGAGATCAAAGAACTCATCCCGCGTGCTCGATCCCCCTGGCTTTGCCGCTGGCAACTTCACCACACTCGACAATACCACACCATTTTTCGTAGCGCTGGGTATCTCAAAATACATGGTCATGTCTTCCTGAATCGTACTCACCAAATGGATTTTCAAATTGCCCGCCTTGGCCTTGAAATACTTCACCTCTGCGCCGCCCATAAAAACCGTTAGCCCCTCGTCTTGCTCTATCACATTTTGCGATGGAAAAGCAGCAATCGCATATCTTGGCCTCAGTTGGGAAACAGTGAGTTTCAAATCAACCCCCTTGTTCGCGTCAATCAAAACCGTACCATTGCTCGCTTCTGTTGTGAGCCTTTTGATACTACCCTTCAATTGCTTTGTAACCGTTTTGTCCTTCAAATCAATGCGCTTGGTCACCGAGCCATTCATGGGAATGTTCGAAAAAGAATCGTACGCCACCTGGGAATTGTCTCCGGCATTGGTTAATTCAAATACAACCAACTTCACATTCACCGGAAGATTATTGGCAATCGAAATATCCAAAAATCCACTGTCGAGCGTAGCCGTTTCAAAAAATGCACTCGCGTCGATGTCTACCGGTGCCAAATTCCCCTGATTTTGTTCAGGTATTTCGGCGGTTTGACCGTTCAGCAACTTAAATACCGGGTTGATTTGACCCAAAGTAATTTGCTGTACGATGGTTTGATCGCTCAACTTCAATTTCTTTAAATTGAACGATGCCGTTAATCCCGTATCGTAAGCCCTCACATTGGCCATGCGATAGCTGTATACGAGGTTTTCGTAGTTCAAAATAAAGCTGCTGTCTGAAGGATTTTTACTGAGGAATTTGGTATCAATTTGCCCCAATCCCAATTGGGTTTTAAACAATGGTGCTACCACGCGATTGTCCCAAGACAGTGGTTCCCTTTTGCATGCTTGAAATAGCACGGCAAGGCTAGCAATCAATCCAAAAATGGTTCTTTTTTGCATTTGTGGGCACAAGTTACTCTCTGAAGTCCCAAATCAACAAGTATTTGCCCCAAAATATCGGGTGGATTGAAACAAATCAACACCTTAGGGAAACAAAGGCACAATCGTATAAACGAAAACACCCCACATCAGCACAGAAATACTCATCAATCCCAATATCCTAAATCGATTCGATTCCATGGTAGATAAAATCAAACAACCCACCGGAATACTGATGATCAACGGAGCCAGAAATACCAACAGATATACCCCGCCCCAACGTTTCAATTTTACCAATTTGCGATTCTTTTTACTGAATTTTTTTACCGCAAATTCACCCCGATCCAAACCCGCAGCCAACGTCTTTTTTTCAAACCTCTCCCTCTGAAATTGGATCCACCTAGTTTGAATCCAGTGACCCATGAAAATCCAAATAAAACTGCCAA
>JGI24768J34885_10000051_pt1 | contig 30138 bp, 29 predicted proteins | sample LakOntMetagenome_FD_34885 | JGI IMG/M metagenome (IMG submission 34885) | reverse complement strand
ATGCCGATGTTGAAACCTGCTTCTTTCAATCCGTTTTGCAACGCGTTGGTGATCGTCCACAATTTGTTTTTCAACTCGGGCTGTGTACGAATCATTTCGAGGCGTTTGATTGAACCAACCACCAATGGCATTGGCAATGCTTTGGCATAGATCTGAGAGCGCATATTGTAGCGCAAGAATTTAATTACATGGGGTTCAGAGGCGATGAATGCGCCAATACCAGCCATCGACTTGGCAAAGGTTGAGAAATAAATGTCAACGCCTTCAATACAGTCTTGTTCTTCTGCGGTACCTGCGCCGGTTTTACCCATCGTGCCGAAACCATGTGCATCGTCTACGAGCAATCTGAAATTGAACTTTTCTTTCATGGCAACGATCTCTTTCAATTTGCCTTGAGAGCCGGTCATGCCGAATACACCTTCAGTAATCACCAAAATGGCGCCGCCGGTAGATTCTACCAATTTGGTGGCACGCTTCAGCTGTTGCTCAAGGCTTTCCATGTTGTTGTGGTTGTAAACGAATCGTTTTCCCATGTGCAAACGAACCCCGTCGATGATACAGGCGTGAGATTCAGCGTCGTAAACGATCACATCGTGGCGATCCACCAATGCGTCGATGGCGCTCAATACACCTTGGTATCCGTAATTCAGGAGGATGCAATCGGGTTTTTGTACAAAGCTGGCGAGGTCGCGCTCGAGTTGTTCATGGTAGTTGCTGTTACCGCTCATCATGCGGGCGCCCATGGGGTATGCCATACCAAACTGTGCTGCCGCGTCTGTATCGGCTTTCATTACATCGGGGTGATTGGCCAATCCCAAGTAGTTGTTTAGGCTCCAGTTCAAGCGTTCTTTTCCGCGGAAAATCATTCTTGGACCGATGGGGCCTTCTAATTTTGGGAACGTGTAATAACCGTGCGCGTCATCGGCGTGTTGACCCAAGGGGCCCATACGCTCATGCAGTTTGTCGAAAATGTCTCTCATGATGTTTGACTACAAATAGATTGATACAAATTTAATGGTGTATTTATAATTGCGGATACACAAGTTATTCGCTGTTTGTGAATAAGGTAATTTTCCATCGGATGAAGGGATGGTACGGTCAATGATGTTGGCTGATTCAAGGCAATTTTCATCGTCCAACTATGAAAACGCAGGGGCTTTTGCCCAGGGATTCCACTTTTCTTTTCCATGCGCTGATGGGCTGGGTAACGATGCTTTCGTTTTCCGAGTGGAGGTCTTTGGCGATGCAAAGCAGCATGTCTTGGGGCAGGTTTTTGCAAAAGAACTGCAGCAATCGATCGGTGCGATAGGGGGTTTCTATGAACAAATGGCTGTGTTTGTCTGTGGCCTTGTTGTTGAGCAATGTGGTGAGTTGTTTGATTTCATTTTCATTGATCGGTGGGTAACCGTGAAAAGTGAAAGTTTGACCATTCAATCCACTTCCGGCCAACGCCAACATCAAGCTGTTTGGTCCCATGATGGGTTTAACGTCCCACCCACGCTGGTGTGCTAGGGCAACGGCCACGGCACCTGGGTCTGCGATGCAAGGCATACCGGCTTCGGAGGCAACGCCAATGAGTTTGCTGTGTTTGATGTCTTTGAAAAACTTTTCAAGCTCTTGTTTGGGCGTGCGCACATTGAATTCGAAAATGTCTAAATCGTTCAAAGGGATGCCCACTTTGAGGCTCGATAAAAATCTACGCAGGGTTCTAGCATCTTCTGCCACCCAATGCATAATGGGTTTGATGGCGTCGATGTAATTGGGGGTGTTCATCCAGCCCCAGCTCAATTCTCCTATGGGTAAGGGGACCAATACCAGTTGTGTATTGGCGATTTGTTTCTGGCTGTCTTCCGCAATAGGGGTGTCGAGGGGGCTGTTTTCCATGGCTGCAAATTTCATTCTTATTGGTCAAACATTTTGATGAATCTTTTTTTGATGTTTTCATGTCATTTAAATGTAAGGTCAATTCAATGACTGAGGAGAATGAAGTACCTTTGTTGGGTGAGCTTTGTAAATCGACTCAAACAACGTTGGAACGTTGAAAAGGCCTGGATGGTATGGGTGATATTGTTGGTGTTTGCCTTAACGGGATTCACTGTGATGTACCTGAAAAAGTTTGTTAAACCCTATTTGGGCGAAGAGTGGTGGGTGGATATGGTGTATTACATCGTGATTTTGCCTGTTTACAATTTGTTGTTGCTGATGTATGGGTTTTTGTTCGGACAGTTCAAATATTTTTGGGCGTTTGAGCAAAGGTTTTTCAAGAGAATGTTCGGAAAGTCAAAATGATTACCCAAGAATCGGTATTGGCGGCATTGTCGCATGTAGATGACCCAGATCTTAAAAAGGATTTGGTCACTTTGGCCATGATTGAGGATTTGGTGATTGGCGATAAAATTTCTTTTACGATTGTTTTAACTACGCCTGCATGTCCAATGAAAGACATGATGGTAAATGCTTGTAAAACAGCGATTCGGATGATGGTGGACCCCAACATCGAAGTGGAAGTAGCAACAACCAGTCGTGTAAGGGGCAGTATTCCAATGTCGGAAACGTTGCCTGGTGTGAAGCACGTGATTGCGGTGGCTTCGGGTAAGGGCGGTGTAGGTAAAAGTACTTTATCGGCTTCTTTGGCATTGGCATTGCATGGCATGGGTGCGAAGGTGGGGTTGTTGGATGCAGACATTTACGGCCCCAGTGTGCCTACGATGTTTGGTGTTTCGGAGTCGCCACAGATGTATATGAAGGGNGATAAACAGATCATGATTCCGGTGGAAGCCAAGGGTTTGAAGTTGTTGAGTATTGGGTTTATGACGGCGCCCGGGCAGGCGATTGTTTGGCGTGGGCCCATGGTGTCATCGGCGTTTAGGCAGTTTGTGCAAGATACCGATTGGGGCGATTTGGATTATTTGATCATTGATTTGCCGCCGGGAACGGGGGATGTTCAGTTGAGTTTGGTGCAGAATGTGCCTCTCACTGGGGTGGTTATAGTGACAACGCCACAGGAAATGGCTTTGACCGATGCCCGCAGGGCGATGGGGATGTTCTCCATGGAAGCGGTGAACAAGCGCATTTTGGGGGTTGTTGAAAATATGAGTTATTTCACCCCGGAGGATGCACCTGATAAAAAATACCGATTGTTTGGCGAAGGGGGAGGCAAATCGATCAGTGAAGCCTACAATGTGCCGTTTTTGGGTGAGTTGCCATTGAATCCGGCCTTGATGAAAGCGGTGGATAAGGGCGAGTTAACCAAAGATTCTCCAGAGTTGTTGCCATATTTCGCCGTTGCTGGGGCTTTGGCACAACAGGTGAGTATGCTGCAAATCACAAAATAATATTACTTTTGCTTACCATGAGTGACATCAATCAACAAGTAGAACAGGTATTAGAAACCATTCGGCCATATCTACATGCCGATGGCGGTGATGTTGAATTGGTTGAGGTGAGTGCGGGATTGGATGTGATTTTGAGATTGACGGGCGCTTGCAGTACTTGTAGTATGAGCGAGATGACAATGACCGCTGGGATTGAGGAGAGTTTGAAGCGTGCGATTCCAAATATTGGAAAAATTACTGCATTAAAGAATTAATTATGTTTGCCCGGCTCCTGATGGCATTGCGTGGAAATGGTGCATCGGAGGGAAAGCCGTTTTTTGGGACACAGGCACTGGGAATTCCATTGGTGGCCACGGTGTTTCTGGTGTCGCGCGTTTTGTTGTTGGCAAAGCCAATTTGTGCAGTTCACGATGAAAGTTCTTGGGTTGAATTGAGCGCGGGTTTTGGCCGCCTTCAGTTTTTAGATATTGCGTTGCTGAGTGTTTGCATTTGGGTGTATACTGCCGATTTTTTCAACGATGTGTTGCACTGGGATGCGCGGGGTGTTTTTATGCGTTCGTGGCAGGTATTGTGGGTTTTGTTTTGGGGGTTGATGCCCTTTTTTGTGTTATTTCTGGTTGCCTCGTTCGCAATGTTTTCAATGGACAACGCGTTGGTTTTGGTGTTGACGGCACTGAGTAAGTTGAAATTTGCCATTGCCAGTGGATTGGCTTATTTGTTCCTACACCGTTGGGGAGGTAAGTCCTTTGCTTGGCTGGGTCCATTTTTTATTGCTTTTGCCTTCGCCACTGCTTTGTTTTGGGACGAGCCTGCCTGGTTTGGATTGGTGAAATGGTGGCAGGGGTTTATGGTATTTTGGCTCAATGTTTTGTTGATGCAATGGTTTGAGCAAGACAAAGATGCGGCTTCTGAATCGATCAATGTTTGGCTATCGGGTTCATCGGATTGGCTCAAGGTGATGTGTGCGCTGCTGGTAATTGGGGTGATGGGTGTTTGGTTTAGCACGGATCACAGATCTTGGGGCGTTCTGGTTCTCTTGCTGCTTTACGGGGCGATGGCCCTCAAGCCCGTATATTTTCGATTCGGTAGACGGTACCGTTTGCTCATTGATGGGGCCTTGGTGCTTTGGTTACTATGATTTAAGTCATATTTACACCTTTTTGCCGTCATGGTTTGATGGTATTTTCGTTTGCAATTTGCGGCCATGGCTGAAGTTGCTGTAGAATCGCACATTTGTTATCACTGTGGTACCCATACCCGTAGGGTTGTTCGATATGCGGACAAAGATTTTTGCTGCGATGGATGCAAATCCGTGTATGCCCTTTTGGAACAAAACGAACTCTGTCAGTACTATGACTTAAACAGCCATCCTGCGGGAAGTCAAGCAATGGGTTTGGATGGGGCGATGAAGGATCAATCCCACAAATTCGCCTTCCTCGACAACAAGGAAATTGCCCGGCAGCTGTATGTGTTTTCTAGCGATGTTGAATGTCATATAGAATTTTATTTACCCCAAGTTCATTGCAGTTCCTGTGTGTATTTGTTGGAGAATTTGCATAAGCTGTTGTCGGGTGTGCAAATGTCTACTTTGAATTTTTCCAAGAAAACGCTCAAAGTTTCATTTTCTCCTGCCGAAACATCGCCCCGAAACATCGCCCAATTTTTAACGGGTATTGGCTATGAGCCGTATTTTAGTTTGAGTGATTTGGGGGATGGCAATGCGCAGCGAGGCGGTTTGGTGAAAGGCGTCTCTCAACAGCGGTTATATCGGTTGGGGGTGGCAGGTTTTTGCTTTGGAAACATTATGCTGTTGAGTTTTCCGGAGTATTTTGAATGGGGGCGGGGTGATTTGGACGGGCTGAAATCGTATTTTTTGGTTTTGAACTTGGTACTCATTGTGCCGGTGATGCTATACAGCGCTCAGGAGTTTTATTCGTTGGCTTGGGGCGGACTGAAGAAGAGGTATCTCACCATTGATTTGCCCATTGTTTTGGCGATGTTGATTACATTGGGAAGGAGTTTGTACGAGGTGGCAAATCACTTGGGGCCTGGGTATTTTGATTCGCTCAGTGGGATCGTGTTTTTTATGCTGTTGGGCCGATTCTTACAAGATAAAACCCATCAAAAATTGTCGTTCGATAGAGATTATACATCGTATTTTCCATTGAGTGCATCGGTATGGAAGGCGGGTAAGACAAACAGTGTTCCTTTGACTGACATTCAAAAGGGCGACGAATTGGTGATTCACANTCAGGAATTGGTACCTGTNGATGCGAGGTTGGCGNATGGCATCGCACACATCGATTACAGTTTTGTGACGGGAGAGAGCAACCCGGTACGCGTTGAAGTGGGTGAGTGGTTGTATGCTGGGGGTCGACAGCTTGCGGGCAGCATTCGGGTGATTGCTGAAAAATCGATGTCGCAAGGATATTTGGTATCGCTGTGGAACAAATCAAAACAACGCAGTGAAACATCGTCTGGTATAGAAAATAATTACGTACATAAAGCCAGTCAGTGGTTTACGGTTGCGCTTTTTACCATTGCCATTGGTGCTGCGGCGTATTGGTGGGTGGTTGATGCAAGTAAGGTTTGGAAGGCGGTGACATCGATTTTGATTGTTGCTTGTCCTTGCGCATTGCTGTTGAGTGTGACATTTACGCACGGCCATCTGCTATCGGTTTTGGCGAAAAATGGTTTGTATGTGCGTGGGGCTGAGGTGTTGGAATCGTGGCGAAATGTGACGGTGGCCATCTTTGATAAAACGGGTACTTTGACACATAGCGGCAGGCCCAAAATTTCTTTTCAGGGTGGTGAATTGAGTTCATCGGCGTGGGATGCGCTGGGGGCATTGGCTTTGGAGAGTTCGCACCCGTATGCGAGGAAGGTGGGGCATTGGCTGGATCGGATGCGTGTGCCCATTTCGGACGTGGTTAATGTGGTTGGACAGGGTGTTGAGGGCATGGTAGACGGGGTGAAATATCGGTTGGGTAATAAACGTTTTGTGGGGTTGAGCTCTGGGATGTCTGTTGGGTTGGATGGGTTGGTGAATCAAAATGGAATTGCTGTGGGTGGATTGGGCGAGGCTGTTTCAGCTGCGATGAATATGGGGGGTGATTTGGCGGTTTCGGGGGGGAGTGAAATTTGGTGTTCAGTGGATGGTGTTGTGGTGGGCAAGTTTGTTTTGTTCAGTGCTTACAGGGATGGTTTGCGGGGGATGTTGCGCCGTTGGCGGGATGATGGCATAGTGGTGCATGTGGTGAGTGGCGATACGGCATCGGAGAAAATGGTTTTACAGGAATTGCTGCCCATGGGTTCTGTTTTAAAATTTGAGCAAAAGCCCCACCAAAAACAGGAAATTGTGAAGTCGTTGAAAGGCATGGGGGAGGTTGTTATGATGGTGGGCGATGGGTTGAACGATGCTGGGGCGTTGATGGAGGCGGATTTTGGCATTGCGGTGACTGAGGATATGGGGTATTTTTCACCCGGTTGCGATGCGATTTTGATGGGTGATTCTCTGCCCAAGTTGCATGCATTGTGGCGGATGGTACAGCGGGGTAAGCGGGTGATATGGTGGAGTTTTTTCGTGAGTATTTTGTATAATGTGGTGGGGTTGAGTTTTGCGGTGAGGGGAGATTTGAATCCCATGATCGCGGCGATATTGATGCCGGCAAGTTCCATTAGCATTGTGTTGTTTACTTGGTTGGCAACGCGCTTTGGTAGTTGGCGAGAAGGCTTGCGGTGAGGGTATTGTAGGCGTGTTCCAAAACATGATAATTGTCACGGATTGCCGTGAGGTATGTCATTGCGTGGCCATTTAAAATGTGGTCTATTTGAGTCATTCAAACGGGTGATAAAATGTCGGTAGTAATTCTCTTGATGATTTGCAGTATCTGCGTGGCTGGCGGCTTTTTGGTGGCCTATTTGTGGAGTGTGAAACGGGGTCAATTCGATGATTTGGAGGCCAGTGGGTTTCGAATCTTGCATGATACCAAGCCTTTGGCTGATAAGGGGAAATTCCAAAATGATAAAAATTAATAAAATATAACTCTATGCAACTAGAACGTTTTTCGTACGACAACAAGATTGTAAAGTGGTTTGCTACGGCGACCATTGTTTGGGGTGTTGTTGGATTCTTGGCGGGTCTGTTGATTGCTTTGCAATTGGCGTTTCCGGCATTGAATTTTGATTGGGCACCCACCACCTTTGGCCGCATGCGTCCGGTACACACCAATGCCGTGATTTTCGCATTTGTGGGTAACGGGATTTTTATGGGGGTGTATTATTCGTTGCAGCGATTGTGTAAGGCACGTTTGTACAGCGATTTGTTGGGTAAAATTCACTTTTGGGGATGGCAGTTGATCATTGTTTTTGGTGCGTTATCGCTTTGGATGGGCTATACCACGGGCAAGGAATATGCTGAGTTGGAGTGGCCATTGGATATCGCCATTACTTTGATTTGGGTGGTGTTTGGCGTAAACATGTTTGGAACCATTTTGAAGCGCAGGGAAGGGCATTTGTATGTGGCCATTTGGTTTTACATCGCGACTTGGGTTACTGTGGCGATGTTGCACATTGTGAATAGCATGGAGTTACCCATTGAGTTCATGAAGAGCTACAGTTGGTATGCGGGCGTTCAGGATGCGTTGGTACAGTGGTGGTATGGACACAATGCGGTGGCGTTTTTCTTAACAACGCCTTATTTGGGATTGATGTATTACTTCTTGCCGAAGGCGGCGAATCGTCCGGTTTATTCGTATCGATTGTCGATCATTCACTTTTGGGCATTGATTTTCATTTATATCTGGGCGGGTCCACACCATTTGTTATATACGGCTTTACCCGATTGGGCGCAGAGTTTGGGTGTGGTATTTTCGGTGATGTTGATCGCTCCGAGTTGGGGTGGTATGATCAATGGGTTGTTGACCTTGCGGGGTGCCTGGGATCGAGTGAGGGAGGATGCTGTGTTGAAGTTTATGGTGGTGGCGATTACGGCGTATGGTATGGCCACATTTGAAGGGCCGATGTTGAGTTTGAAGAATGTGAATGCGATTTCTCACTTTAGCGATTGGACCATCGCCCACGTGCATGTTGGGGCTTTGGGGTGGAATGGATTTTTAACGTTTGCGGTGTTGTATTGGTTGATACCCAGGATGTGGCGCACGGAGTTGTATAGTAAATCGTTGGCGAATGCGCACTTTTGGTTGGGTACATTGGGGATTGTGTTTTATGCGGTACCGATGTATTGGGCTGGATTTACGCAGGCGTTGAATTGGAAGGCTTTTACGCCAGAGGGACAGTTGCAGTATAGTTTCTTGGATACTGTAAACATGATTGCGCCGATGTATATGTTGCGCAGTTTGGGCGGTTTGTTGTACTTAACGGGAGCGATTTTGATGGTGGTGAATATCTGGAAGACGGTGAAAAAGGGTGAATTCCAGGCGGAAGAAGAAGCGGAGGCGCCTGCATTGGTGAAAATCGAGGCGCACAAGGGAGAGCATTGGCATCGATTCATCGAACGGAAGCCATTACAGATGTTGTTTTGGAGCTTGGTGATGGTGGCCATAGGTGGAGCCATTGAATTGATTCCTACTTTTTTGGTGAAGGAAAACATTCCCACAATTTCTGCGGTGAAGCCATACAGTCCGCTGGAATTGCATGGCAGGGATATCTATATTTCTGAGGGTTGTTACACTTGTCATTCACAGATGGTGAGGCCATTTCGGGACGAGGTGGTGAGGTATGGGGAGTATTCCAAGGCGGGTGAATTTGTGTATGATCATCCATTTCAGTGGGGCAGCAAGCGCACAGGTCCGGATTTGGCCAGGGTGGGTGGCAAGTATCCAAATTCATGGCATTTCAATCACATGTATGCGCCCACGAGTACGAGTCCGAAGAGCATCATGCCGAGGTATACTTGGTTGTTGACTACGGGGATAGATATTATGCGCACGCCGAAGATGATTAAGGCGATGCAAACGTTGGGGGTGCCATATGAAAGTGGGTATCACAACCGGGCAAATGGGGATTTGGATATTCAGGCGGGTGCGATTGCTGCGGATTTGATGAAGGAGAAGGAGATCAAGCAAATCATGGAGTTTGAGGGGGTTAAGGAGTTGAGATACACGAAGATGGTGGCATTGATTGCGTATTTGCAGCGCATAGGGACGGACATAAAAACGGTATCGGCGGATGCGAAGCCGGTGCATTGATATTGGTGAGGTAATGAATAACAATCAATTGGAGGAAACAAGGCCATGAAGTTTATCAATTATTTAAAATCGATACAGGATGTGAGGGTTTATCCGATGGTATCGTTGATCATTTTCACTGCAATTTTTTTGGTGGTGTTGATGTATGCATTTAAGGCGAGTAAAAATTATATCGATCAAGCGAAACAAATTCCATTAAACGATGAAAAATAATCTAATGATGTTGAAGAAGAATTTTGTACTGGGGGTGTTTTCGGTACTGGGATTTTCACAGATGTGGGGGCAAGCGGCGGTAGCCGCTTCGGCTGCGGGAGCAGCCGGGGCAGCCGCGACAGCGGCTGCTGCCCCCACCACAGTGGCGGCACCCACTTTTATGACTGGTGAGCAGATGGTGCCATGGGTACTGGCTATCACCGCGGTGGCCATGGGCATTGTGGCTCTGGTTTTGGGTGCTTTGCTCATGCGCATTGCCATCATGAAATCCAAAAACGGGTTGGAATTACTTTCGGGAACCCCTGAAGATGGTAAAAGTTTGAAAAAAATCATCCAAAAACCATCCATTGATCCAAATGCGTTGCCCGATTATGTGGTGCCCATAGTGAAGTCGGTCTTGTTGTTGATGATGGCTTTCGGTTTAAGTAACGGGTTGGATGCCCAAGGCGCGAACATGGCCGTTGATGCTGCCGCTGTTGTTCCGCAGCCGGTGGATTGGTCGTTAACCGGCAATCGCTTGAATTTCTTGATTTTGGGTGTGATTTTCTTTGAGTTGTTGGTGATTTTCTATTTCGCCTACTGGTTAAAGACGTTGCTCATCCCTGCCAAAGAAAAATCGGCTGTTAAATCTGTGGCCAAAACCAATGCCTGGTGGGATCGATTCAATAAGTCGGTGGATATTGAAAATGAAAAAGATGTTCAACTCGATCATGATTATGACGGGATCAAAGAACTGAACAATGCCCTGCCCCCATGGTGGTTGTACGGGTTTTATTTCACCATCTTGTTTGCCGGGGTCTACTTATATAGGTATCATATTTCTGGGTCCGCGCCTTTGCAAGTGGAAGAACTCAAAATCGCCACGGTTCAAGCCGAAAAGGATATGGCCCTTGTGATGGCATCCATGGCCAACAAAGTGGATGAGACCAGTATCGAATACAAGCCCGATGTTGCGCTGATCGATGAAGGTAAGATCTTGTTCGCACAGAATTGCAAGAGCTGTCATGGCGATTTGGCTCAAGGGGCTTCGATCGGACCAAACCTCACAGATGCGTATTGGATTCACGGTGGGGGTATCAAAGACATTTTCAAAACCATTAAAAATGGGGTGCAAGAGAAAGGGATGATTTCTTGGGCACAGACCCTATCGCCCAAGCAAATTGCCGCTGTGGCTACTTTTGTGAAGTCGCTCCAAGGCAGTAATCCGACCAATCCAAGAGATCCGCAAGGCACTGAATACAAAGACGATCAAGCTGCTCCGGTAGATACTGCCGCTGCGGGTTCTGTTACTGTGAGTAAGTTGCAATAACCATGGAAGTTCCTGACGAACACGACTCGTTTCGAGACCGATCGGCCACAATTGATGAACAGGGCAAGCGCAAATGGGTGTTTGCCTACAAGCCTAGAGGTAGGTTTTATTCTGCACGCACGGCATTGAGCTATGTGTATTTGTTGGTGTTTTTTGGGTTGCCCTTCCTCAAATACAAAGGTGAGCCATTCTTGCTGCTGAACATCATGGAGCGAAAGTTTGTGGTGTTTGGCTTCGTATTTTGGAGCCAGGACTTTTACCTGTTTGGGATCACCATGATTTTGTTTGTGGTGTTTATCATCGTGTTTACGGTGGCTTTCGGGCGATTGTTTTGTGGATGGGCCTGTCCACAGACCGTTTTTATGGAAATGGTCTTTCGCAGGATTGAGTATTGGATTGATGGTGACGCCCCGAAGCAGCAAGCACTGAAACGCATGCCTTGGAATGCCGAGAAAATTCGCAAAAGGGTAACCAAATGGGTTGTTTTTTATGTGTTCTCCTTCACGATTGGCAATGCCTTTTTGGCCTATATCATTGGGATTGACGAATTGAAAAACATCATCTCCGATCCATGGGGGCTGCACTTGAAGGGCTTTTTGGGTATGTTGGCGTTTTCATTTGTTTTTTTTATGGTTTACCTGCGGTTTCGTGAACAAGTTTGTACCGTTGTTTGTCCGTATGGGCGATTACAGGGGGTATTGCTCGATAGGCAGTCGGTGGTTGTGGCTTATGATTATGTGCGGGGCGAGCCACGTGAAAAAAATCGCAAGGGGGTTGAACGACAGGGTGGCGATTGCGTGGATTGCAATTTGTGCGTGCATGTTTGTCCAACCGGCATCGACATCCGCAACGGAACACAGTTGGATTGTACCAATTGCACGGCATGCATTGATGCTTGTGATTTCATGATGGATAAAATGGAAAAGCCGAGGGGTTTGGTGCGATATGCGTCTGAGGCGAGTATTGCCGATGGGAAGCCATTTGTGATAACTGCGAGGCTCAAGGCTTACATTGTTGTGTTATTGGTGCTTTTTGTGGGCTGGCTGGCCATTTTGATTACCCGAAGCACTGTAGATATGGAAGTAAGGAAAGTGGCGGGGCTGTTGTATCAAGAGCGAGACAATGGGGATGTGACGAATTTGTATAATGTGATGTTTCTGAATAAAAGCCATATTGATTTCAAGAACTTGCATGTGAGGGTACATGGTGCGAAGGCCCATTTGGAGTGGGTTGGGTTGAGGGATTCTGTGATTGTTTTGCCGAAGGAAGGAATGCTGCGTTTAACGGGGTATATCGTGATGAAGCATTCTCAGGTCACGGAGCGACAGCAAAAGTTGAAGTTGGAGTTGTATGATGGAGATCGTTTGTTGCATTCCGAAAAAACGGTTTTTTTGGCTCCGGTGGCCAGATGATAAGATGAATAATATCGAACAGAAATGAAACAAATAGATAAGTTAAAGGGTGTTTGGAGAAGGTGGAACTGGGGCAAGGGCATTGTTTTGGTGTATTCGTTGTTTGTATTGGGGATATTGTATTTGGTATATCAAAGCAAGCAACAGAAATTGGATTTGGTGTATGATGATTATTACGCCCAGGAGCTGATGTTTCAAAATCAGATTGATGCAACCCAACGGGTGGAGGATGCGGGTGAGAAGCCCAGTTTGGTTCGCAAAGAGGGGGGCGTATTTTTATTGATTCCAAGCGCAAAGGGGATTCAGGTATCGGGGAGTTTAACTGCGTATTGTGCTTCTGATAAATCGAAGGATCAACTGATGAGGCTAAACCAAACAACTGCTGGTTTGTGGCGTTTGCCAGTTTTGGACTTGAAATCGGGGCGATATACATTTAAAATTAAGTGGAAACAGTTGGGTGAGTTGTATTATTCAGAATTGCCTTTTGACAAATGATTTACAATGGATCTTTGCTTGCGGGTTTGGTGTTGGGGTTGGCGGGTAGTTTGCACTGTGTGGGCATGTGCGGTCCGTTGGTGTTAATGATGCCATCTGGTTGGTTGGGGTCTTTGGTGTATCATATGGGCAGGACCTTTGCCTATGTGTTGATGGGTTTGTTGGCGGGTTTGATGTTTCAGGTGTTAGATATTCGAGCATTTCAAAGTGAATTCAGTATTGGGGTTGGGTTGGTGTTTTTGGTGATGTGGGTCTATCAACGATGGGGTTGGCTCATTGATAGATGGGTTGGAGGGCATGGACAGAGTGATGGTGTGGATTTGGGTGAGAGGCAATCGCTGGGTTTTCTTTCAGTTTTGAGGGGGCGGGTGTTGCAATTATATGCTTCGGCGATGAAAGGCAATGATTTGGGTTGGAGGGCGGTGGCGGGATTTGCCAATGGGATGTTGCCATGTGGACTGGTGTATGGCGCATTGATGGCAGCAGTGGGTCAGGGGACTACTGGTGGCAGTATGTTTTTGATGATGGGTTTTGGGTTGGGTAATATGCCTAGTTTGTTTGTTTTGGGCTTGGTTGGGTCGAGAATTGGTTGGGGCGTGCGAAAATATTGGTCGAAATTGCTTCCTTGGTGGTTGTTGGTTATGGGTGTTTGGTTTCTATTGAGGGGCTTGAATTTGGGGATTCCGTATCTTTCGCCGGATGTGAAAATTGGCGTAAAACAGGGGTCGTGTTGTACTCCCAAATAGGGGCAGCGATTTTTGTTTAACTTTTGTTCTTTTTGTTTACATTTGGAGTAGGATCTAATATATACTGATATGTCGTTCACCCATGATTCTGTAGACTGCGCCAACTGTAAAAAACGTTTTACATCGGTATTTTGTAGGGTTGAAAACGACACTATGGATCAAATCAACGACGAGAAAATTTGTACACCATACAAGAAAGGCCAGGTGATTTTTCACGAGGGTTCTCGTCCGTTGGGTATCTTTTGTGTGAATCGAGGTAAAATCAAGTTGGTAAAATTGGGTGAGGATGGCAAAGAGCAAATTTTACGGTTGATAAAGCCTGGCGATTTGATGGGTTATCGCGCATTGCTGAGTGGTGATAAATACAGTGCGTCGGCGGTGGTTTTGGAAGAGGCGGGCATTTGTTTTATTCCCAAAGAGTTGTTTATGGGGGTGTTGCAAAAAGATGGGATTTTATCCATGGAAATCATGAAGATGTTGAGCGATGATTTGCGGAAGGCGGAGGTGAGTATTACGCATTTCGCTCAAAAACCGGTGCGAGAGCGATTGGCTGAGGCGTTGTTGTTTATCAAGGAAACCTATGGGTTTGAGTTGGATGGTAAAACCATTGATTTGAAAATCAGTAGGGAGGATTTGGCCAATTTGGTGGGTACGGCAACAGAAACTGCAATACGATTGTTGAGTGATTTGAAACACGAGGGTGTGGTTGCCTTGGAGGGCAAGAAAATAGAAATTCTCAATCTTGCGAAGTTGGTGAAAATCGCCAACATTGAAGATTGATTGTAGACTTACAGCTCGTTTGGTGGTGTTTTGAGTGATTGAATGGTCTTCAATCTGATGGCCATGTCTTTGATGAATAATTCAGAGTGGATGTCGTAAATCTGTGGGGTGAGCCACATGGCGATGATGCGAGCTTCATGCAATGACCGCAAATGTCGATTATGAAAAAAGCCCAAGCTATATTTACTACTGCCAGAAAATGCCAAATCAGCACCTCTTATATGGAGCCGTTTAAAAAGGCTGATGTTGTTGCGCCATTGGGTCACGCGCTCTGGTTGCAAGATCATGATGGCTTTACCGTCCATACTGAGGTTCCAAATCTGTTTTACCAATGTTTCGTATCTGAGATTTTCAGCGGGTAAGATGGCAATGCATTTTTTGGTTGCTAACTCAGGAATTGATTCAACGTCTCGGTTGAGTTGTGATTGGTTATTTACTGGAATGTAATATTCAATGGCCCCATGGATACTTTGTGAATTGATAAAGGCCTCAATGGTGTTGATTGTTGGTTTGGGTGTGTGGTAGGGGGCGAGGATTCTGAATTTCGCGAAATTACACTTGCTTAAATATGAGGCATGCTTTTGTAGGTTTTGATCGAGCTCAGAATTGAGTAAATCAAAATCTTGCAAGAGTAAATAATCTGTATGTAATATGTTTCCGATGCTTTCCATTTTCAACTACCAACGCAAGGTATAATTGATATTGAGGAATGCTAAACAGAACGAAGAAAATTCATTTTATTGCGGTGAAAAATTGGTGAATGAATAGTGGTTTATGAGTGAATGAACGTTTTCTTTTGTAAGCGACTTTGTTTCATTTTGTTAAAATGATAAAAATCGAAACAAAAATAAGGGTTATTTGGCGTCTGCTTTGAGCAGGGCGAAGCCCAGAATTGCGCAAGTTGTACTGGCTATTAAAATGCTAATTTTACCCAAATCGATGTACTCTGATTGGGTGAAGGCGAGATTGTCGACGAAAATGGCCATGGTAAATCCGATTCCGCCCAAAATGCCTGCCCCGATGAGTTTTTTGAGTGAGATGGATTGGGAGAGGCTGGCGATGCCCATTTTCACGGCGAGTAGACTAACGAGCACTATGCCGAGGGGTTTGCCAATCACGAGGCCAAAAAAGATGCCCAAGCTTTCAGGGTTGAGTAGCTGTGCGAGCGTGTTTGAGTTGATGGCGATGGCCGTATTTGAGAGGGCAAACAGTGGTAGAATGATGAATGTAACGGGCCACTGGATTTTGTGTTCTACGCGATAGCTGAGGGTATTGGGCTTGCCCGATTTGAAAGGCAGAGCGAAGGCCAAAATTACCCCGGATAAAGTAGCATGGATGCCGCTGTGTAGCATGCAGAACCACAAGGAAACACCCAATATGAGGAAAAGCCAAGGGTTTTCATTTTCTTTTTTATTGAGGTAGTAGAGGATGGCGCAAATGCCACAGACCAAGGTGAGGTACATCGCATCGAAACCACCACCGTAAAAAATGGCAATCACAACGATGGCTCCTAGGTCATCGATGATGGCCAATGCGGTGAGGAATACTTTTAATGCTGGGGGAACCCTATCGCCCAGTAAGCCCATGATGGCGATGGCGAAAGCGATGTCGGTGGCTGTGGGGATACCTGCTCCGGAGAGGGTTTCGGGGTGGTTGAAGTTGAAAAGGAAGTAAATCAGTGCTGGGAAGAGCATTCCGCCCAGAGCAGCCATGAGGGGGAGCATTGCCCTTTTTCGGTTCGATAATTCGCCGATGTAGAGTTCGCGTTCAATTTCTAATCCCACGAGCAAGAAGAAAATGGTCATGAGCGCGTCATTGATCCATTCGGTGATGCTGTGATTGAGGTGGAAATTGTGCGTTGACGGGCCGATGTGGGTGTTCCAAAAGGCGATGTAGTTTTCGCCCCAAGGGCTGTTTGCCGCGATGAGAGAAATGAGGGTTGCGGAAACGAGTAATATGCCTGCGGCTTGCTGGCTCTTGAAAAACTCTTTGAAAAGGGCGGTTAAGCGAAAGGTGTTGTTGGTTTGTGACATTTGGGTTGTTTTAATCGGAGGTGGGTTAGGCGGGTGTTGGGACTTCCAGTCTGCCTTCCATGCCTAGAAGCCAATGTTCTTCGCATCGCGCTTGATAGATGTCGTTGTGGCCTACCACCACCAAATCGTTGTTTCCTGGTTCACGGAAGGTGAAGTTTGCGGGTTTTTTACAGATTTGGCATTGGGCTTTGACTTCAATTTTGGTTGTGGCCAATTTTTTGAGCGCTGCCATTGGGCCGAAATCTCGTGCCATGTAGTCCTTATCGAGTCCGGCCGCAATCACATGGATGTTGTTCATCATGATTTCGCCAATGACTTCGATTACGTAAGGGCCCATGAATTGCACTTCGTCTATGTAAACTTCTTTGGTTGTTTCGGTGATCAACGGGTAGATTTCTTCGGCTTTCGAAATGCGGTGTGCCAGCATTTGTAATCCCCCGTGGCTATTGATTTTGCTGGCGTTATAGCGTTGATCGAGCAATGGTTTTACAACCAATTTTTCGTCGTTGTTGAGCATGCTTTCATTGTACAAGCCAATCAATTTGGTTGTTTTGCCTGCAAACATGCAACCGTGGATAAGTGTAAATTCTCTCATGACGAAATTGGTGTGTGTGTTGTAACTTGCCGAGGACAATGGAATCGAATCACAGTTCTCTGCGCGAAGTGCTGAACAGTATAGCAAGTATACAGCACGAATTGGTAAATGACCAAACCCAAATGATGGATTCTGCATTATTGGGGAAAATCAAATTGTTGGCTGCCCAATTGTACATGGAGGTGGATATAGAGTTGTTGTCGAGGGAGTTTCCTGAGTTGGAGTTTCCTGAGTTGGATGCGAATGAGGCTGTGACGCTGGAGGACGAAGTAGAGGAGGAAGTAGTGGTTGAGGTAGTTTCGAAGATTGAAGCGGTTTTTGAGCCAGTGGTGGAAGTGCCAGCGATAGAAGTACCGGCAGTGGTTGTGCCTCCGGTGTCTGAAGTGCCTGTGGTGGTTGAGGTACCTGTGGTGGTTGAAGTAGTGCCAGCTGTTGTTGAGGTTCCGGTGGTTGTTGAAATGGCTCCGGTGGTAGAAGCGCCTCCGGTTATTGAGATGCCTACTCCAGCAGAGCCCAAGTTGGAGGCTGCAATTGAAAATACTGCATCGTTCACAGTGAATGGCGTGATTGGACAAATGCCTTTGAGCAGACGATTTGAGTTCTCTAACATTTTGTTTGGGGGTGATATGGAGAAAATGGGTTTGTTCATCCAACAAATGATAGATGCCCCAAATGCATCGGCTCGGTTAGACGTTTATGATCATTGGTACGAAGAGAAACAATGGCGTAGGCGCGATGAATCGGCGAGTGACATGCTCAGAATGTTGAAACGCATTTTTGCATCCTAGTTGCTTCGGGGCGATGCCCTGATATGCAACAGTTTATTCGCTCCAATCCGTTTTTAGTTCCCCTCTTGGGGTTGTTTGTTGCTTACGTTTTTATTCGTTTCAATTGGGATTTGGCCTTGTGGGGTGAAAATTCGCACGCGCTGTTCGGGGTTGGGTTGGTTTTTTTGACGGTCGGACTTTGCGTGTTATTGGCCGGTTATGTATTCAATTTTAGGGTATGGCATGGAGGTCGGAGGTTGTGGGGCTTGTTTGTTTTTCATATCGGATTGGGCCTGTTTCTGTTTGCCGATGTGTCTCAAGGGTGGGCTTTTCCCTGGAAAGAATCTAAGCAAGGGTATGCGTTGATTGAGGTGCGCGATTCACTGGTGGTATTGGGTAAAGGCAGTGCGGGGGTGGTTCATTGTGTGGGATGGGTTGATTCGGTTGGGCATCGGAGCTCGGCGGATTTGTTGTTCAAGGTGTCTGGACATCGTTTGGGCGATAAAATGCCGGGGGTAGGCAGGTATTGGGTGCCATTGGGTGCGATCAAGGCGTATAAACCGTCGGATGTGCCCATGCAGCCCAATTGGTTCCGGATCATGCGTGCTTTGGGCGTGAATGGACATTTGAAGTGGGGCGCGGGTTATGAATTCGTGGGTAATATCGATGGGTTTCAGGGCGAGGTTTATGGTTTTAGGCGGATTGTGTTGTTGCGATTGCGGGAGTTGTTGAATCTTCATTTGAATGGGGTTCAGTCAGGTTTGATGTTTGCGATGTTGGTGGGCGATAAATCTGGGTTGGATGCCGATTTGGAGAGGCAATTTGGGTTGGGTGGTTTGTTGCATGTGTTGGCTGTTTCTGGGATGCATGTGGCATTGATCATGGGGGCGTTACTCTGGATATTTACAGGTTTTGGGGCCCGCGGCAAGCCCAAGATTTCTACTTTGTTTGTGTTGATTGCCGCGGGCTGGGGGTATACTTTTTTAACGGGCGCATCGGCGTCTGTGGTGAGGGCGATGATTGGGGCTACGTGGATGTGGGTGGGGAAATTTGCCTTTCATCGAAAACAAAAACTCACACATGTGCTGGCGGGGTCGGGGTATATTCAATGGATTACTGATCCATTTTGCGTGGAGCAATTGGGTTTTCAATTGAGCTATCTGGCCGTTTTGGGTATTGCCACGCTGCATTTGAGATGGGTGCATTTGTACGAAACAAAAAGCGTTGTGAAAAATTGGCTTTTGGAAAGTTTGAGTTTAACGATGTCGGCTACTTTGTTTACGATGCCATTGATTCTCTGGCAGTTTCAATCGTTTCCAACGTGGTTTTTGGTGGGTAATTTGCTGCTGCTTCCATTTTTTACAATGTCGGTGTATGGCATTTTGCTCTGTTTAACGCTGAGTTGGGTTCCGGTGTTGGGTAAATGGGTATTTGCTTGTTTCAGTTTGGGGATTGGCGGTTTGCTTTGGTTGATGGAACGGCTTGAGTATTTGCCCACGCCGCAATTGTTTTCATTGCCGTTGGGTGGTTGGGGTTTGTTGTTTTTGGGATTGCTGGTTTGGGCGGTGGATAGATATTTTAAAACCATCGAGAAGTTTGGGGTTACAGATCCAGTTCGATTGTACAGGGGGAAGATTCAATATCAATGGTTTATTTTGATTTGTGTGTTGGGTGTTTGGGCAAGTGCCGAAGTGAATCAATATTGGCGTAAGCGGCAATCGGAGACCTTTGTGATTGCTTCGTTTCGGGGCGATTTTGTGGTTTCTAGACAGGGTGATTTGTTGCGGGTTGAAGGTGATTTGCGAAATGTTCAAACCAAAAAATGGCTTTGGCAAAAATTGCAAAACTACTCAGTTCAGTGCGGCGTGAAGAAAATCGATTGGGTATTACGATTACCTTTGTTGCATGAGTGATTTGTTGCTTACTGAGGTCCGCGATCGGGTGGCGTATGTTGTTTTGAATCGCCCCGAAAAACGCAATGCGTTGAGTGCTGCTTTGGTGCAGGAATTGTACANCGCCATTGAAGGCTTTAACAACNCTGCCCAAATCAGAGTGATTGTGTTGAAGTCTGCTGACAAGCCCTTTTGTGCTGGGGCCGACCTCGGATATCTGGCTCAACTTCGCGATTTTACCTTGGAAGAAAATGAAGCCGACTCTCAAGCATTGAGGCGCTTGTTTGATTTGATCTATCATTCGCCCAAGTATGTAATTTCACAAGTGGAAGGCCCGGCATTGGCAGGCGGGTGCGGTTTGGCGACTTTGGCCGATTGTTGTGTTGCCACGCCGGAAGCCTTGTTTGGGTATACAGAAGTGAAGATCGGTTTTATTCCAGCGCTTGTGATGGTGTATTTAAGGGAAAAGGTGAGTGGGTCTGTGATGAGCGATATTTTGTTGTCGGGCAGAACGTTTTCAGCCGATGAGGCATTGCGGATGCAATTGATACATCGAGTTGTAAGTGCGGAGGAAATCTGCGGTGTTGTGGATCAAATGGCTGAGCAAATTTCCAATACAATATCGGCACAAGCGGTATCGAAGGTGAAGGAAATGATGAGAGCAATTCCAAGTATGGGCCGAGATGAAGCCTTAGATTATGCGGCAAAGGAAAATGCAAAGGCCAGGGGCAGTGAGGATTGTAGGAAGGGGATTGATGCGTTTTTGAACAAAGAAGCATTGAAGTGGTAAGCGTATCTACAGAACAAATGGAAGTGCTGTGTTTTGGGATTCGATGAATCGCGTTAAATGGTATATTAGTAATAATAAGAAACGATGAGATTGATAGATACACATTGTCATTTATACAGTGACGTGTTTAATGAAGATCGAGAAGAGGCCATTGCAAATGCAAAGCGGATGGGCGTGGATCGCATCTTATTGCCCAATGTGGATTTGCAAACGGTGGCTGGAATGCATGAATTGGTAGCGAATCATCCTGGAGTTTGTTACCCGATGATGGGGTTGCATCCTTGCGATGTAAAACCCGACTACGAAACCGAAATCGCCCAGCTGTTCTCGTTCTTCGATACCCATACATACTGCGCGGTAGGTGAGATTGGGATTGATTTATACTGGGATAAAACCACCCAGGATATACAAGAGAAGGCCTTTTTGATGCAAGTGGAATTTGCGCTGAGTAAAAGTTTGCCCATCGCCATTCATTCTAGAAATGCTACCCACAGAATCATTGAAATGTTGAAGCCATATAAATCCAAAGGACTAACGGGCGTTTTTCATTGTTTTTCGGAGAGTGTGGAATTGGCCGACGAGATTCTGAAATTGGGTGGATTTAAATTGGGCATTGGCGGTGTGCTAACATACAAAAATGCTGGATTGCCTGAGGTGCTGAAGCAAATCGATTTACAGCACATCATCTTGGAGACCGACAGTCCGTATTTGCCTCCGGTGCCTCACCGCGGTAAGAGAAATGAACCCGCCTACACCCGTTTGGTGGCAGAAAAACTGGCCGATGTGAAAGGGGTTTCTTTGAGAGAGGTTGCAGATATTACCACGGCCAACGCAGAGCAGTTGTTTGGGTTGTGACTTTTGTCACTCAATAGCCAATTCTGATTCGAGAAATTTGTAGCATGCAAATTTTTCATCGTCGCGCGCTTACAATTGGTTTACAAAATTTCATTGATGTTTTCCATGGAGTGATGGTGCAGGGAGTGAAAAGATTATTGCTGCTACTGGTTACCGGGATGGTTCTTGCGTTGCAGGCCCAAGACCAACCGTTTGTGCATCACACCGAACGTGGGAAACACGATACATCTGCGGTGGTGGCATCCAAGGATTTACAGTCGTTTCTCCGGGCTGGACGGTTTTTTGGTCATGCCAGATTGTTCTCCATGTTGACAGACAACAGTGAGGGGTTAACCGATTACCACGCAAATGCAGTGGGTGTTGGCATAGGTTACGAAACGGGTAAATGGAAAGGGTTCCAATTGGGTATTAGTGGCTATGCCATTTATCATTTGGCCTCGAGCAATCTATCCGATATCGATCCCTTATCGAACCAACCCAATCGCTATGAACTGGGGTTGTTTGATGTGGAAGACCCTTCCAACAAAAATGAACTAGACCGATTGGAGGATTTGTATCTAAAATACAGTCGTAACCGCTTATCCATGAAACTGGGAAAACAGCACATTCGCTCGCCGTTTATCAATCCTCAGGATGGCAGGATGCGTCCAACTTTGGTGGAAGGATTGTTGGTGGACTACCAAATGAAATCGGATTTGGTGGTTAATTTGGGCGTGGTGAATCAAATATCGCCCCGAAGCACAGTGCATTGGTATGGCGTAGGTGAATCGATGGGTTTATATGGGGTTGGGGTGAATCCGGATGGAACGAAATCAAATTATAGGGGCAATATGCCGGAGTCTGTGGTTGCTTTTGCAGGCATCGAAAAGGATTGGAAACGAGGGAAGTTGAAATTGTGGGAACAGGTGGTTACGGATGTTTTCGAAACGCACTTGTTGCAGTGGGACGGTAGTATTGCGTTTAATTCGGCAAAACAAGCGGTGGTGAAATCCCCAAAAGACCATGGTGCAGGTGGCGGAATACCAAGTGCCCATGCTGCGCATGTGAACGCTTCCAATGCGTTTGTTTATGGATTGCAGTGGATTGGTCAAAGGGCATTGGGAAACGGTGGGAATGTGGATCCGCAAAAAACCTATTTCGCCAAGGGGGCTCGCTCCAATGTGTTTGGTGCCAGAATGGGCGCACAGTGGAGGGGCGGCTGGAAGTTTTTGTTGAATTATACCCGTATTACAGCGGAAGGGCGTTATCTGATGCCCAGAGAATGGGGTCGGGATCCGTTTTATACTTTCATGCCCCGCGAGCGCAACGAGGGCTATGGTAACGTGCATGCTGCCACCGCCGTGTTGACCAAGAAATTCTCGTCGGTCAAAGGGTTGGCAGTGGATGTGAGTTACGGTCGGTTTTANCTGCCTGATGTCAAGGATTTTAATTTGAATAAATATGGCTTTCCGGCCTATCAACAGGCNAATGTAGATGTGCGATATACTTTTGGTGGTTTTTTTCAAGGGTTGGACTTGCAATTCTTGGCGGTTTTCAAGGATGCNATTAAAACCACTTATGATTTGCCCAAATATGAAATTAACAAAGTGAATCTTTCNCATTTCAACTTAATATTGAATTATCATTTTTAACCTCAGGGTTGGCCTATGGACAAAATATACCACGTAAAGAACTGCAGTTGCGGTTGTGATCAATCAGAAAAATCTGGCGACCGACGATCATTTCTCAAACAGGCCTCGGCCCTAGGCCTTGGCTTGGCCTTTGGTACCAAGGTGGCCTCAGGGGTTACCCAAGATGCTTCTGCCCTCCACGATATCAAAAAATCGCAAACGGTAAAATCTGGAAAAGCACAACATTTTACCATTCTGCATACTTCTGATATTCATGCACAGCTTGATATTCATGATGAGTTCTTCTTGGAGAACGGCAAGCCAGTTTACAAAAAACGAGGGGGTATGGCATCGCTCAAAACAATGATACAAACCCTCAAAGCAGAAAATTCAGTGAATACATTGGTGATTGATGGGGGAGATTGTTTTCAAGGTGGTGGTGTGGCTGCGCTATCGCAAGGGAAAGCCATTGTGCCGTTGATGAATAACATTGGGTATGATCTTATGCTCCCGGGCAACTGGGAGGTGGTGTATGGCAAAGAAATGATGATGCGTGATTTGGGTGCCTATGACGGAGCCAAAATTTGCGCCAATATGTTTCATGATACATCGGATCAAAACAAGGGGGATTTGATTTTTCCGCCCTATTGGACCACCCACGTGGCGGGCATTAAAATTGGGTTTATCGGGTATAATGATCCATTGACGCCGAAACGCCAAAGTCCGGCCTACAGCAGCGGTATCCAATTTACGGATCCATCGGTGAATGCGGCGAAATACGTGAGGATTTTGAGGGATTATGAGCAATGTGCCATGGTATTTATGGTGACCCATATGGGGTTGGCTCAGCAAGTGGATTTGGCGAATAAGCCGTATGTGGAAGGGGTTGATTATATTTTGGGAGCGGATACCCACGAGCGCGTGCGCAAGCCCATCGAAGGGAAATATTCCAAGGTGACGGAGCCCGGTGCATTTGGTTCTTTTGTGGCCAAATTGGATATCGTGGTAGAAAATGGCATCGTAAAGGAGCATCATTATAATTTGATGGATGTAGACCCGGAGATGTATAAGCCTGATGCTGAAATGCTCTCGTTGGTGGAAGCGGCCAAAGCGCCTTATCGCAAGGAATTGGAGACGGTGATTGGCAGTACAAAGACCACTTTGGTGCGTTATTATGTGATGGAAACGCCCATGGATAACCTCATTACGGATGCGTTGATGTGGAAGTTGAAGCCAGACATCGCGCTGTCGAATGGTTTTAGATTTTGTCCGCCCCTGGTCCCAGATCCTAAAACGGGAATGGCAACCATTACCAACGATTATTTGTGGAGTATGCTGCCGGTGAATTCGGAGGCAAAATGGGCACAGGTGACAGGTGCGCAATTGAAGCAGTGGCTAGAAAAGGAGCTTGAAAACGTGTTTGCCAAGGATCCTACCAAGCGTTTTGGGGGCTGGGTGGTTCGATTCAAGGGCATGGAGGTGAATTTTACGGCCGATAAGCCCAAGGGCGAACGGTTGAACTGGATCAAAATCAAAGGCAAAAAGATGGAGGCTGCGAAGTTGTATTCGGTGATCGCTTGCGACCGCGAAGGAGATCCGGTTGATACGTTGTGTAGGATTGAAAAGGTGCTGAATCCCAAGCTATTGGGGCTGAATCTTCACGATATCATGCGGGAGTATTTAAAGAAGTTCTCTCCCGTATCGCCGAAGGTGGAGGGTCGAATTCATTGTACGGATAAGCCCATCGATTTGTTGTCGCAATTGGAAGGGTATGATTATGATTTTGTGTAATCTGGCCGGGGTGAATTATTCTGAGGGACATTGTGATTTTTGTCACTGTGTGTCGTTCACATTTTCAACATCTTTGTAAAATCATTCATAGGAAAACATGGAAATTATAGGTTATATCGGTGCGGTTGTAATGGGGTTGTCGTTGGGATTGATCGGCGGCGGAGGATCTATTTTAACGGTGCCCATATTGGTGTATTTGTTTCAGGTGGATGCTGTTTTGGCGACTGCTTATTCATTGTTTATTGTGGGTTTGACCTCTTTGGTGGGTTCTGTAAGTCACGTGCGGTTGGGCAATGTTCATTGGCGTACAGCCATCGTTTTTGGTATTCCAAGTATCATCAGTGTGTTTTTGACGCGCAGTTATTTGGTGCCGAGGATTCCGGATCCGATCATGACTTTTGGGCAGGATCCCAGTGGTGGCGCGGCCTTGGTGATTACCAAGTCAGTGGGATTGCTTTTGTTGTTTGCGGTAATCATGGTGATGGCGGCATATAGTATGATTAAGCCCGCGAAAAAAAGCGGTGATAATACCTTGGAAAAGGCAGAGGATTTGCAGCCTCAATTCAACTATCCATTGATTTTGGCGGAGGGTGCGATTGTGGGATTGGTGACGGGTTTGGTTGGTGCTGGCGGTGGGTTTTTGATCATTCCTGCATTGGTGTTGTTGGCTAAGTTGCCGATGAAACAAGCTGTTGGTACATCGCTCATGATCATCGCTGCGAAATCATTGATTGGTTTTGTGGGCGATATGAGAGGAAATGAAGTCATTGATTGGTCGTTTTTAGGCGTGTTTAGTAGCATTGCTGTGGTGGGTATATTGTTGGGTAGTTGGCTTTCAAAGCGCATCCCAGGCGAAAAGTTAAAGCCAGCCTTTGGGTGGTTCGTTTTGGTGATGGGTACCTATATTATTATCAAAGAATTGTTTTAATTTCACATTGCGATGGAACAGAAAAATCAACAAGAAATCAATCAGCTCATCAAACAGGTGAATTCCTTGTTGTTGAGTGTGGGTGGCATTTTGGTGGTGGTGTTGGCGATGATTGTGATGATCTATTGGGGCGATGATATGGCGGAGGAAGATTTCGAGAGCAGTGGTGCTGATCGGGCCTTGATAGATAGCGCCGCGCCAGTGAATCATCCTTCTTTGGATGAGTCGAGTGATTTGTGGGTGGCTGCTGATATTGCCAATGCCCCTGAGGGTAAAAAAGCGCAGTTGGAGTATGGAAAAGAGCTGATTGTGAATACCGCCAAATATTTTGGTCCGAAAGGCAGCGTAGCACACCTAACCAATGGGATGAATTGCCAGAATTGCCATTTGAATGCCGGTACACAACCTTATGGAAATAATTACGGTTCGGTGGCCAGTACGTATCCAAAATATCGGGGTCGTAGTGGTGCCATCGAAGATATTTACAAGCGGGTGGCTGATTGTTTTGAGCGTTCACTGAATGGCGTTGCGCCGAAAGTTGGAAGCAAGGAGATGGAAGCCATCGTATCGTACATAAACTATGTAGGGAGCAACGTAAAGAAAGGCGATAAGGCAAAGGGCTCAGGGATTTACGAGGTGGCATTGTTGGATCGCGCCGCTGATCCTGCCAAAGGAAAGATTTTATATGCCGCCAAGTGTGTGAGCTGTCACCAAGCGGATGGTTCGGGGATGATGAATACTGATGGTGTTAGTTATCAGTATCCACCTATGTGGGGCGATCATTCTTATAACCACGGTGCGGGTTTGTATCGTCTCTCGCGTTTCGCGGGTTACATCAAAGCCAATATGCCATTGGGTGCCACGTATAAAGCCCCATTGCTGAGCGATGAGGAAGCCTGGGACCTTGCGGCGTTTGTGAATTCTATGCCACGGCCGAGCAAAGATTTGAGCAAAGATTGGCCAAAAATAGAGGAGAAAAATTTTGATCATCCTTTTGGTCCGTTCGCGGATGCTTACAGTGAAGAACAGCACAAATTCGGTCCTTTCAAACCCATTAAAGCCGCACAAAAGAAAGCCAAGAAGGGTTAATGTTGCCCCAGTTGAAACACAATAATATACAAAAAAAATGTCAGAAAATCAAGAAGTAACCGTCGAAACCAGTCACGCAGGCATGGAAGCTTGTTGTGTGGTACAGTGTGATTTGGAGTTGGGCGGTAATTACTGGAACAACCAATATGAGTCTGGCAAAACGGGCTGGGACTTGGGTATGGCATCACCGGCTTTGATGAAGTATATAGATTCATTGCCGAATAAGGATGCACGTATTTTGATTCCTGGCTGTGGAAACGCTTATGAGGCCCAGTATTTATTGGATCAAGGGTTTACGAACATTACGTTGATTGATATCGCGCCTTTGTTGGTTGAGCAATTGCAAGCGAAATATGTTGGCAATTCAAACATTCAGGTGGTGTTGGGCGATTTTTTTGAATTTGAAGGACAGTTTGATGTGATCATCGAACAGACATTTTTCTGCGCCATTCAACCCTACATGCGCAGCGAATATGTGAAGCAAATGCGTAAACTGTTGTCGCCCGAGGGTGAATTGGCGGGATTGTTGTTTGATACCCGTTTCGATTTCGATGGTCCTCCGTTTGGCGGGTGCAAGTGTGAGTACAAGCCCATTTTCGACGAGGGTGGATTGCGGGTGGATGAAATGGAAATTACCCCAGATTCGGCCAAGCCCAGAGCGGGAACGGAGTTGTTTTTTCGCGCAGGTGTGAAAAAATCAACCGATGCCTGTGTTGTGGATGCCGCTTGTGGTATCAAACAGTATGCGAACATCGCAGAGAAACTAAATTGGAATAAAATAAATCAAGACTAAAAATAATACGATGAATATAGAGCAAATCTACACAGGATGTTTGGCGCAAGGTGCCTATTACATCCAAAGCAATGGAGAAGCGGTGATCATTGATCCACTGCGTGAAGTACAGCCTTACATGGATCGTTTGGCAAAGGATGGCGTGAAATTGAAGTACATTTTTGAGACGCATTTTCATGCTGATTTTGTGAGCGGTCATTTGGATTTGAGTAAGAAAACCGGTGCGCCGATCGTTTACGGTCCAACCGCCAATCCCGAATTCGAATGCATTGTGGCTGAAGACCAACAGGTGTTTACCGTGGGTGATATCACCATTGAGGTGTTGCATACACCCGGACATACCATGGAAAGCACTTGCTATTTGTTGAAAGACGCTGCGGGTAATCCACACAGTTTGTTTAGTGGTGATACGCTGTTTTTGGGAGATGTTGGAAGACCTGATTTGGCGCAAAAAGCGGCCGATATGACGCAAGAGCAATTGGCGGGGCTGTTGTTTGATTCATTGATGAACAAGATTATGCCGTTGCCCAATGAGGTGATGGTGTATCCTGCACACGGTGCTGGAAGTGCTTGTGGTAAGAACATGATGAAGGAAACGATGGACAGTTTGGGGCATCAGAAAGAGATGAACTACGCATTGAACCAGCCTAGCAAAGAAGCCTTTATTGAGGCGGTGTTGGATGGATTGTTGCCGCCACCTGCGTATTTCCCAATGAATGTTGCCATGAATAAAAAGGGCTATGAGTCTGTGGATGTGGTTCTGGGTAATGGAATGAGGGCGTTGAGTGTGGCTGAGTTTGAAGCGGCTGCAGAAACGATGGATGCTGTAATGTTGGATACCCGTGGTGCGGGTGACTTTGCTCAAGGATTTGTACCACGTAGCATCAATATTGGTATTGACGGACAGTTTGCACCTTGGGTGGGTTCTGTGATTGGCGATGTAAAAACGCCAATTTTGTTGGTGACAGATGCTGGCAGGGAGGAAGAGACCGTTACACGTTTAACGCGTGTTGGCTTTGATAATTTGTTGGGTCATTTGAGTGGCGGTTTTGAATCTTGGAAAAATGCAGAAAAGGAATTTGATACAGTTCATCGCATCACGGCGGAGCAATTTGCTGCGGAAGTGAAGGTGGGCGAGTCTCAAGTGGTTGATGTGCGTAAAGAAAGCGAATATCGCGCAGAGCATGTAGACGAAGCCTATAACAAGCCGTTGGATTTCATCAACGATTGGTTTGCTGAAATGGCAGCGAAGGACGATGCTTTCTATATGCATTGTGCCGGTGGATACCGCAGCATGATTGCCGCTTCAATATTGAAAGCACGTGGTATTCATAATTTCAAAGAGGTTGAAGGCGGATTTGGCGCCATCGCGAAAACTGAAGTGCCCAAAACCGATTTTGTTTGTCAAAGTAAATTGCAAAAAGCATAAATATGTTGGAATGGATTTCTCAACCCTGGCCATGGTATGTGGCTGGGGTTTTTATCGGATTAACGGTGCCCGCGCTTTTGTTGCTGGGCAATAAAACGTTTGGGATTTCAAGTTCGCTGCGACATATCTGCGCCGCCTGTATGCCTGCGAAAATTCCATTTTTCAATTACGATTGGAAGAAAGAATCATGGAATTTGTACTTTGTAGTGGGCACATTGCTGGGTGGATTTTTGGCAGCGCAGTTTTTGTCGAACCCCGAGGATTTTGTTGTAGCAGACGCTACCAAAGCCCATTTACAGGCGAGTGGAGTAATCGATTTTGCTGGCATGTTGCCTTCTGATGTGTTCAGTTGGGATGCGCTGTTTTCGGTTAGAGGCCTGGTGTTTACCGTTTTGGGTGGCTTTTTGGTGGGTTTTGGGACCCGTTGGGCTGGTGGTTGCACGAGCGGACATGCGATTATGGGCTTGAGCAATTTGCAGTGGCCATCATTGGTAGCGACCTGCTGTTTCATGGTGGGCGGTATCCTGATGACTTGGTTTGGTATTCCATTTTTATTGTCTTTATAAAGTAGCAAGAGTATGACAAAACATTCAGATCAAATGGTAGAGACAGGCACGGCCTGTGTGAACGAATCAGCGGTTGTGAAGCCGTGGTATAGCAATTTAAAGTACTTGGTAGTGGGTGCGATTTTCGGGATTGTGTTTGTGAAGGCGGAGATCATCAGTTGGTTCCGCATTCAGGAGATGTTCCGTTTTGAGAGCTTTCACATGTACGGTGTAATTGGCACTGCCGTTGTGGTGGGCATGATTTCGGTACAGATCATCAAGGCGAGAAAGGCAAAATCCATTGAGGGGGAAGAGATTGTGATTCACGATAAGGAGTTCAATAAAGGACAGATTTATGGTGGTTTAATCTTTGGATTGGGCTGGGCGATTACGGGTGCATGTCCGGGTCCTTTGTTCGCACAAATGGGCGCAGGATTTACCGTGGTAATAGTGACTTTCTTGAGTGCGGTTTTTGGTACTTGGGTTTATGGAAAGTTTCGCGATAAATTGCCTCATTAATTG
>JGI24768J34885_10000050_pt1 | contig 30334 bp, 20 predicted proteins | sample LakOntMetagenome_FD_34885 | JGI IMG/M metagenome (IMG submission 34885) | reverse complement strand
CGCCGTACTGTTCCAAAATTTGCGTTTTGGTGAAATAGAAGGTACCAAATCCCACCGCGGTGGTNAANTTGATCAAAAAGGTAGCGACACCCACGCGGGAAATNATGCGCGACAGGGCCTTCGCCTTGTTCTTATGTTTTCGATATTCTTCGTGGTATTTATTGATGAGATAAACCGCATTCTGAACCCCGATCACAACCAACAACGGCGGCAAGGTTCCAGTGAGCAAGTTGATTTTGTAACCCAAAAAGCCACTCACACCGAACATCACAATCACACCAATGGCGATAAACAATATGGCGATGGCCAAAGTGCTAAAGCTTCTGAAGAACACCAAAATCAAAATGGCGGTCACCAAAAATGCCACCACGGTAAACATCACCAATTCCGATTTCACGCTGGTGGCCATCTCCGTTCTCACGTAAGGCAAACCACCCAAATGCGCTTCGGCACCCACTTCAGTACCAAATTGCTCAGCCCTGCGTTGAATGTCTTGAATCAAGGTCACACGCTGCTCCGAATCCATCACCTTGTCATCCAACACAATCACCATCAACGACGCTTTGGTTTGGTCGTTGTACAGCAACCCTTGATAGAACTTCATGTCCAAAAACAAGGCGTGCAAACTATCAAGTTCAATCTGAGATGCGGGGATTTGATTGATGAAAGGACTCATCTGAAACTTACCACCGGTATCCAATGTGAGGGAGTACAAGTGAGAGGGCGACAGCAAACTTCGAACGCCATGGATCTTTCCAATAGAATCACACATTTGGTGATACTGTTTGAAATGTTTCAGCTCAAACAACTTATCGGTGGTAAAGCCAATCACCACTTTGTTGTGATCCATACCAAAGGTTTTTTGGAACTTTTGATAGGCGATAAGATCTGGATCATTCTTTGGAGCCAAACGCTGCAACTGATATTCGAGTTCTACTTTGGTGGCGTAGTAACCCATGATTCCCGTGAAAGCCAAAATGGCAATCAAGAAGATGGTTCGTTGTTTTAATATAAAGGTGGCTATTTTATCCCACATAATGCGTGCAAAGGTACTTATAAAAAAATAAAGGTCGCCCCATGGGGCGACCTTTACTCAAAGTGTTAGGAATATTACTCAGCAATTACTTCCAAAGTAACGCTGGCATTGATTTCTTTGAACAAGTTGATGTTGGCTTCGTAAGAACCCACCATTTTAATGTCATCAAAAACAATTTTACGACGGTCAACATCGAAACCTTTGTCTTTCAACGCATTGGCAACTTGCAAGCTGGTTACAGATCCGAAGATTTTTCCTGAAGCACCTGCTTTTGCAACCAAATTGATGGTAGAACCATTCAACTTTTCTGCCAAAGCTTCGGCATCCTTGCGCAATTTGTCCATCTTAAAGGCACGCTGACGCATGTCTTCAGCCAACATTTTCATTGCACCTTCGCTCGCCAATTTGGCTTTGCCGGTTGGGATCAAGAAGTTTCTTGCGTATCCATCTTTCACGGTTACAACGTCATCTTTGTGACCGAGATTTTTTACGTCTTGAGTGAGAATGATTTTCATGTGTCTATCTCCTTCTTATTTTAAACCATCAGCCAAGAAAGGCAACAACGCCAGGTGACGTGCTCTCTTAATGGCAACAGAAATTTTACGTTGATACTTCAAAGAGGTACCGGTGATACGACGTGGCAAAATTTTGCCTTGCTCATTCACAAACTTCAACAAGAACTCACCATCTTTATGATCGATGTACTTGATACCGTGTTTTTTGAAACGGCAGTACTTCTTCTTCTGGAGAACCTGTGGGGTTTGATTGAAAATAAAGTTTGTTTCTTTGCTCATAACTCTTCCTCCTCGATTACAATTTTCTTTTTAACAACGACCTTCTCGCCTTTTGGAGTTACAGTGCGAAGTTCACCATTGCGCTTGCGCAAGTTGAAATCCACACCCCAACGATCCAACTTAACAGTCAGGTAACGCAAAATGCGCTCGTCGCGGCGGAATGCCAATTCGAAAGACTTGATGAATTCAGGGTTTGCCTTAAATTCGAACAAGTGATAAAATCCCGTGCCTTTTTTCTGGATAGGGTAGGCTAGTTTGGTTAGTCCCCAATTTTCTTCGTGGACTAACTCCCCTCCATTGCCGGTGATCAACTCTCTGTAGCCTGCAACAGCATCTTTCATCTGTTGTTCAGAGAGCACGGGTGTCAAAATGATCACGGTCTCGTACTGGTTGGTATTCATTTGGCTGTAAAATTAGGGCTGCAAAAATAGTGAATTCATTTCAATATAACAACACAAACCCACTTCCAACAAAACCCCACATCAAGCAGGCGCTAAAAAACACCCCTTCTCAACCCCTATGGAACGGGATCATACCCACTACCACCCCATGGATTGCAGCGGGCGATGCGCTTCGCCGTAAGCAAAAATCCTTTCAGCGGGCCGTATTTGCGAAAAGCAGCAACACCGTATTCACTGCAAGTAGGCACAAACCGACAACTACTGGGGAGCAGTGGCGACAAAACATATTGATACACACGAATCAATCCAATGAACAGGGCCGACAAACCCCACTTCTTCGTAAAGCCCCCAGAAGCATCATTCCGGTTTTTGCAATTCCAACACATCGAAAATTTTCTTTTGCAAAATATGAAACGACCGCTCCAATTGCTTGTAATCGGGCAATTCACTGCCCGTATACATAATGGCAATGGCCAAGGTTTGCTGCTTTGCCTCCAAAGCCTGATACAACGGCAACTTATTCAATCGATACAATTCACGCAAACGGCGTTTGATGTAATTGCGATCCACCGCCCGTTTAAACTTCCGCTTGCTCGCGGTAAATACAACCTGCACGGGCACACCTTCCTTTGGCAATTCAGTGAGCAACAAATTGGCCCGGAGCGGATATTTGGAAACAAAAACGCCAGACTGAAACAGTCCGGCGATAATTTTTTCACTATTGAGTTTTTCGGATTTCCCGAAAGCCTGTCCCAAACGATATGGCAACACTGCAGCAGTCATTGCCTTGCCTGCACAGACAAAGGCTATTAGCCCTTGTGACTGCGCTCGTGAGATACAGTAAGACTGGCACGACCGCGTTTACGACGGGCAGCCAAAACCCTACGGCCATTGCTTGTAGCCATGCGCTCACGGAATCCGTGACGGTTTTTACGTTTTCTATTCGAGGGTTGGTAAGTGCGTTTAGTCATGATTGAAAATGCTTAAAAGGGCTGCAAATATACAACCATTCGAACTACTTTGCAAGCACACCCACTCTTTTTTTTCAATCATCAGTACTATCTTTGAATTCCATGAATGATCAACCGCAATATTCCGAAAAATCAGGCTTCCCCAGTTGGATATTTTGGTCCATCGCGAGCATTCCACTCTCCATTTACTCATACGAAAAGATCTTCCACCCCGCAGACAGTGAGCCATTTGATTGGTTCGGCTTGGTCATCTTAGGCGTGGTTGCCCTCTTGATTTTCGCCATCAAACTCCATGTAACCATCAACACCGAAGGCATCACTTACAAATACCCGCCCTTTCACATCAAACCCAAACAATTGACTTGGGCAAACATCGAATCAGCGGAGCTCATGAAAATCAACCCCCTCAAAGAATTCGGCGGCTGGGGACTTCGTTATGGAAAGCTCGGCGCGGCCTACACCACCCGTGGCAGATACATCTTGCACATCGTACAGAAAAAAGGAAAACCCATCAACTTAACCATTGCCCAACCCGAAAAATTCATCGCCGCCACGTCGCAACAGCAATGGCCAGTAGAACTACGGACACCCGCAGAGCTCAAACATTAACACTTTTATTTGCGCGCACGTAACAGTCCGCTCGGCTTTGGAAAATACCCCAACAACGGTTGCAAGTTCGATAAAATCTGGGAGTACGGCGCCGTGCGCAACTCCTCATAGGTATTGGCGCCCGTGAGCACACCCACATTCCAGGCACAACCCGCCGAAAAACCTTCATACAAATCGCTGATTGTATCTCCCACCTTCATCACAAAATGTGAATACTCCACGCCTGAGCGCTTCATCGCCAAACGAATCATATCGGGCTGTGGCCTTCCCGCCATCACCTCATCACTTCCGATGTACCCATTGAGCACAGTGCCCAAGTTCAAGTTCTGCACAATCACATCGGCAATGGATTTATTGAAACCCGTGTTCAAATACACCTCAGACCCGCAAGCGCGAATGCAATCAAACAACTCACCCGCGTGGGGCATCAATTCGATGCTGCCTTTTTCGGCATATTGCGCGGTCAATCGCTCATTAAAATGAAACACCAAGCCATCGATCTGTTCAGCAGACACCTCTACTTGATGCAAAGAGCACAGTTGTTCAAATGCGGTTTTCTTGGGAATTCCCATCACTTTGTTGGCATCGTCGAGCGTTACCTCAACCGACAATTTTTCCTTCATCGTATTCATTGCGGCCTGTTGTACAAGACCAAAATCATTCACAGTGGTTCCTGCGATGTCTAAGACTACCAATTTAGGGATCATGCCACAAAGGTGAAACATCAATAAGAACTCATTATTACCCCAATGTTATTCTCAAAACGAATGCACTCATTCACTCTCAACGATCCTTTGTCCAATCACCAATTACAATTCAAGCATAACCCAGGCGTAACTATTTAAATATATCCCCGTTATTTTTTCGCAACCATGTTAAAAATAGGCATCCTGTACTCCGAAAGTAAATTCACCCCTTGGAAAGAAAACATCGACACTGAAACCCTGATTTCACTGTACAGAGCACTGCCAAAAAACGCCATTGGAACAATCATTCACATGACCGAACCCAACAAAGACATGGCTGACCTACTGAAACGATACGATCTCATCATCAATGTTTGTTATGGGTTCGACAGCTACAACCAAGCAGACATTGCTACATGGCTAGACGCGAACAACATCGCACACATGAGCAGCGGTGGAGCGCAACAACAAAAGGCCCAAGACAAATTATGGGTTGAAAAAATCCTCTTGCAAAATGGCCTTTTTGTACCGGTATCCATTGAGAATGCAAGCAACCTCCATCACCAATTATACATTTCAAAACCCCGGTTCGGTGGCTGCCATCGGGGTATCGAAATTTTTACCGCAGAAGAAGTTCCAGATCGTTTTCAAAATTGCTCAGCCGAGAACAAACTGATCCAACCTTATCTAATTGGTCGCGAATTCAGTATCGCCATCATACCCAATGAAAACGGCACGCAATACGAAGCCTTGCCGCCTCTTGAGGTAATCCCATTTCCCAAAAGAGACATTTATTTGGCGGGCCAATCTCATGGCAAAACACGCAGAAGCTATTTCCCAAATATCCATTCAGAGATGTCAAATTCACTGTGCGATGCCGCCGTTTCCGCTCACAATGCCCTGGATTTGAAATTCATGTCGCGCGTGGACGTTCGTTGGGTAGACAACACCCCTTACATATTGGATGTAAACACGATGCCCAATTTACACCCGAGAAAAAGTATGCTGCCCGGATTATTAAAGGTACATAAAATTGGATTAGCAACACTCCTCAAGCGTTCCATTTCGATGGCCACCAAAGAAACACCGCTTTTGAGTACATATTAAGGGAACATTCAAAAAAAAACCTCCTAAAAAACAGTTTTAACATTATCATAATCAGCGATTTAATTTAGTCGGTCAATTTTGAAAAATGAAACAACAATGGCCCAAATTAATCATCTTGCCTTTGATAGACTTGTCCATAGGCTCACATTCAGCCATTGGAGACATATTTCAGGGTGTTTTTAAAGACCACCATTTCAAAGCAGACAATTGGGCATTGGATGAACTCATAGGAAAACCCATTGAACAAGTCGTTGAGATCATCGCATTAAGGATGCTCTCGGAACCCACAGCAGAGTTAAAAACCAAAATCACAAGACAAATTTCGGCTCAAACCCAAATTTACTTTGAAATGTTGCCCGCAGCATCGCTCAATACCGCATTCATAGACTTTGCCATAGCGGCCAAACAAAACAATTGTCTCATCGCTTGCCTTTCTTGGCTCGAACCAAAAACCACCCAAGGGATTATTGCAATCCATGATTTACAAAAATTGATTCACACAGCTGTAAGCACCCTGGAAGTGCCTCGTTCCAGCCCATTTCCCGATAGCATCTTCAAAATCATGAACCTTGCACAAGTCACCAATCCAGAGGATGTGGCATTTGTAGGCACCACCAAATCAGATCTTTTGGCGGGATATCATGCAGGCTGCAAATGGAATGTGCTCATTACCAAGGACCACAAAAACACAAAATGGAACGCCTACCCATGCACCCACATTTTTGAGTCCCTGAATCAACTGATCAACACATTCAACCACAGTCCTGAAAAAAAGGACATAAAAAAGATCTTGGGCCGAAAAAACAGCATCCAAAAAAGATTGAGGTAATAAATCATTCATCCACAATTAACAATTCATCAAAATCGAAGCCACATACCGCATGTTACTTCGTGGCAATTCAACCCCGTGAATCTGCACACCCATACTACTTTTTGCGACGGCAAAAGCAGTCCTCTAGAATACGTCAACAAAGCCATCGCACTGAATTGGAAATTCATTGGATTCAGCGCACATGCCCCTCTGCCCTTCCCTTGCGAATGGTGTTTGCCGGTTGAAAAAGTCAGCACCTATTGCGAAACAATCAAAAGCCTTCAATTGGATTTCAAACCGCAAATCCAGATCCACCATGGCTTCGAAATCGATTACTTGGCCCATAGGGGCTATCCCTGTTTGAAGAACGTAGAATTGAACGATGCAGATTATTTCATTTGTAGCATTCACTATTTGCCATCAAAAGAAAAATCAACATCCACCGGCGAGTATCGCTACTACGAAATAGACGGCACCTATGCCCAATTCATGTTGGCACTGAAAGAGTACAACTATTCACTCAAAAAACTGCTATCGGCCTTTCTGCATTCTACCGAAGGCCTAATGAGCACCCCTCTGCCCAACAACAAACCCAAAATCATCGGTCATATAGATAAAATCGTTTTGCACGCCATTGAACTCCCTGAATTCGAAGAACTGAAGGATTGGTTTTACATGGAACTGCTGCAATTATCTATTTCGAATCGTGGAAATTTTGATTTTATCGAAATCAATACCCGTGCACTGTACCACAAAGGACTCAGTAACCCATATCCCCACGTACAACTGATAGAGCGGCTACAAGACAACCAAATACCACTCATATTCAACACCGATGCCCATCACCGCAATGAGCTAGAAGCTGGTATTCAAGATTGCATTCAACTCATCGCTTCTTACACCGACATTAACACCTTTCAAATTCAAAAAGCATGCCTTCCAACAAACTAGGTAAGCAAAACCTCATTGCATCCGTGCTCATCGGAATCACCACATTCTGTTTGTACACCTGTATGTATGCAGTAAGAAAACCTTTTTCTGCTTTGGTCTATGACAACCAGCTGCTTTGGGGCGCAAATATCAAAATATGGATGGTATTGGCTCAGCTGCTGGGATATACATTGAGTAAATTTTACGGCATCAAAAAACTGGGAACCATCAAAAAAGAAGACCGTGGAGTGTTCTTATTAATCATATTGATTTGTGCAACCATCCCATTGTTTATCATGCAATTCGCCGCGTTGAAATTTTGGCCATTGTTGATGTTTTTAAATGGTTTCCCATTGGGTTTGGTTTGGGGCATTGTTTTCTCCTACGTGGAAGGCAGAAGGTTCACAGAGTTGATTGGTGCGATGCTCGCTTGCACCTTTGTTTTTTCATCGGGCTGGGTAAAGTCTTTCGGGTTGTACCTGCAAAGCACATTGCACCTACTCAATGCTGAAGTACCTTTTTACACAGCGATCATTGCTTTAATCCTGGCGGCCATAACACTTCTGTTGCTCGAAAAACTGCCCACACCCACGCACGAGGACATCCAATTGCGCAATCACAGAACCCCCCTATCGCCCCTTGAACAAAAAAACTTCTTGCACAAATACGGATTTATCCTGTTGCCTTTTGTTTTTATATATGGCACGCTAACCATCCTTAGAGATTTTCGCGACAATTTTTCTGCAGAACTACTCACCGAGAACCATGCTTTTAATACAAAAATTTTTACCCAAATGGAATTCAAGGTTACGCTCATTTTACTGGCCATCATACCCCTATTTTCCTTTATAAAATCCCATAAATCTGCACTCATCGCCACCAATTATTCCATCCTTGGCGGTGCTGCAGTTTCTATTTTCTCTGCCTATTTATTCATGCACCAATATATCGACATCACCACATTTTTGATGTGCAGTGGCGCCGGATTTTACCTGGGTTACATCTTAATCAACATCAGTGTCATGGATCGATTGATTGGATATTCCGGACAATCTGCAAATTCTGGTTTTCTGATTTATATCGCAGACAGCGTGGGGTATCTTTTTTCATTGCTTATTAGTTCGATGGCATTGTTATTCAAAGACAGCGACGCTCACTGGACCAACCTTTATATATACATATTGTTAATTGGCAGTATCATCGCTTTCATCATCAGCTTAATCATTATCAATCAAATCAATAAACAAAATACCATTTCCACCAATGCTACCATCATCACAACCTAAAGCCATTGTTGTTGGCGCCGGAATACTTGGCCTTGCTTATGCCAGAAGTTTAAAACTTGCAGGGTTCACGGTAGATGTTTTTGAGCGATCTGCCAAAGCCTCGGGTTCTTCGATTCGCAATTTCGGCATGGTTTGGCCCATCGGACAGCCAAAGGGAACGATGTTGGATCGCGCCATGCGCACCAGAGACATTTGGATCAACATTTGCAAATCCGCCAACATTTGGCACAAGCAAACGGGCAGTGTGCAGTTACTTTCGAACATCCTTGAACTCGAACTGGGCAAAGAATTTATCGAAAGGGAAAATCCCCATCGCCCAAAATTGCAACTGTTAAACAAAGAGCAAACCCTCAGCGTGTTGCCCATCGCGCACAAACAAAACACGCATGGCAGCATATACAGCGGAACAGAAATCATTGTTGAAGCCCGCGAAGCAATCCGCTTGATCCCTGAATACTTTGCTGAACAATTGGGCATTCGATTCCATTTCAACACAACCGTAATCGAAGTACAACCCCAACGGATAAAAACTTCAACCAAAAAAACCTACGAAGCCGATATCATCGTGATTTGCAGCGGTTACGAAATCAACCTTCTGTTTCCGGAGGTCTTTACGGCTGCACCGGTAACCATCAGCCAACTCAACATGCTGCGCAGCACCCGCATTTCTCAAACCATTCCCGCAGTCTGCGCCGGATTGAGCTTTTTGCATTACGGAAGTTACGAAAAACTGCCATCATCGGCCATTTATAAAAAATGGGTAACCGACAATTACCCTGCCCAACATTACCATGGCATACACTTGTTAATCAGTCAAAACTACTCCAACCAACTCACCATTGGCGACAGCCACGATTACGGTCAACACCACGATCCTTTCCAATCCAACGACGTTGACCAATACATCATTGATTATCTCAACGACGTGCTCGACATACCGAACTTGGGCATTGCTCAGCGCTGGACGGGGCAGTATTTGAAGCTTACAAACGGAAAAAGCGAATGGTTTGAGCAAATAGAAAAGGGTGTTTTCATTGCCAATGGACCTGGCGGTGCTGGCATGACTTTGGGTTTCGGCATGGCCGAAGACACCATTAGTCAAATGACCGGTTAACCATCAAACATTCGGCCAAATCGGCCCAAACACTTTCAGGAATTTCCGATTCGATATCGATTTGTTTCCCGGTGTCGTCCCATCTGCGAAGCATCAGTGCTTTGTGGAAATAGGGATGATTTTTTGCGGCGTCTACTTCCTCATCGGTCATCAAACCACCTTGCAATTGAAAGCTCCGCAAACTGGCTGCCGATAAACGATTGATGTAAAAAGGTTCGCAACTCACCAAATACCGTTTTGCCCAAACATGTGTTAAAATCAAGGAGGCCACTTCATCGCCAAATCCCCAACGTTTCACCAAAGTTGCGCCCCAATTTTCGTGTTTCATATCCTTTTCCCTACCCTCTTCATCTGGGTATTTCAGATGTCCGATATCGTGCAGAAAAGCCGCAACGCGCAAATTTAAATCGGCTTTAGCGGTTACCGCCAATTGATAACACTGAATGGCGTGTTCTTGTTGGGTGACATTTTCACCGTAATGCTCATTGCCCTTTAAGGCGAACAGAAATTTAATTTCTTCAATGATTTCTTTTGTTTCCATGATCCGATACGATAAAAAAAGGGGCAGATAAATCCACCCCCCTTTCAACTAACACTACTTATGAAAAAAAGCTCTTTTATTTAATCAACCACATTTCTGCATTGATATCGTCTTTGCCACCATATTGGCTGTTCAAAGCATTTTGCAAGTTCACAGTATTGTTGGTTCTTTCGCCATTTGGATATTGATATCTCTTGGGGATTGCACCGCTGTTACCCGTACCAGGACCATTGTCTGAGAACGTTGGGAAACCGGTTCTTCTCCAGTTGAAATATCCTTCAAGGCCACTGTTTTGAAAGAATGCCAAATACTTCTGAGCGATGATTTGTTTCAAACCATTGTCATTCGCACCGGCGTATTTCACAGTGGGTTGATTGAAGTATGCTGCCTCATCAAAATTGTATACATTCTTGATGTAATCAGCGCCATTGGTAGGCGTTCCACCATTTTTGAATGCATACACATCCATAGCGCCATTCTTTACACCGTAAAAATCAAAACTTGCCTTGATGCCTTTTTCGTACCAGTTCGATGCATTTTCTGTAATCCAGCCCCTGTGAGCGGCTTCCGCCATATTGAAACACATTTCTGAGTATCCAACCAAAATACCTGGCTCTGCAGTAAACGTTCTGTAATAACGATAACGGTTGTACAATGAGTATTCACCATTGAGGAAGTTTCCTCCGTTTGATACCTGCATCTTGGTAGACATATCGGCCAAATCCTGATTTGCATCAGCACCCACGAAAGAACTAAAATCGGTATAACCAGAGCCAGCCTTCAATTTAGCACCCGCAGGTTCAGCGATAACAAATACGCGGGGATCCTTCAAATAAGTCAAAACAGACAAATTGGTAGAAGACATGTTGTAACGCAATGCATCAAAACCATAGTTGTCAGGACTCACAGGATACTTGTTCAAAGTGCTGTTGTAAACAAATTGGAAATTATCCGCATTTGAAGTGAAAACGGGATATTTTGCAGGATTTGAAACGATGTTGCTAAACTTTGACTTGATATTTAAGTCGGCATCAGCTTCTTTCTTACTCAATGCAATGAGTACACGCAATGTGAAAGCATTGTTCAATTTTTGCCAAGCTGCCAAATTGTTGTTGTAATAAATATCACCAGCAAAAGAACTATTTCCATTGCCCAACAATGTGGTCATGTCTGCGTTGGCTTCTTCCAACCATACCAAAATTTGCTTAAACACTTCCTTTTGAGAATCGTATTTGGGTAGGAAATTATCTGATTTCAATGCCTCACTCATTGGCAAATCACCGCTCAACATGGTCATTTGGTAATACAAGTAAGCCCTAAAAAATTTACCCAAAGCAGAATAGGGGTTCACGGCTGGACTTCCAACGCGCTTTGCCTCTTCTTCCATTTTCAAAACGTTCTTCAAAGTGGTATAAGACCAAGAAGCACCGCCCCAATTGTATTCATTATTACCGTAGTAATTATAATTACAAAGGTTGTATTGACAAATGCGAGCATCGCCGCCCCATGGACGTTGATTCACTGAAAAGCCAATACCGTTCAACACCAAATCCGGGGTTACTTGAGTGGGCCTGTTTGGATCTTGATCCAACCCATCCAAAGAACAGCCACTCATAAGCATCAAGCCAAATGCGGCGAAAGATGCAACAAAAATATTTTTCATGATTGTTTATTTTTAAAAGTATAAAGATTAAAACGTAAGGTTAATATTAACACCAAACCTTCTCATTGTTGGTGATTGCAAAGCTGAGTAGCCTGTCATTCCTGGGAACTGATCCAAATCCAAATCATCCAAACCTTTGGCGAAGTAAAGCAAATTTCTACCTACCAAAGACACAGAAGCCGATTTGAAAGTTTTACCCAACTTCGCCGCCGGAATGTTGTAAGTCACTGTCACTTCGCGCAATTTCATGTAATCCTTTTTCATGATGTTGGACTCATATTGACCGTAATAACGACTGATATAATCCTGCAAGTAAGTTGACGATTCGTTCTGCTTGAAAGTCAATTCACCATAGTTTACAATTTCACCAGTAATCGGATCGTACTTAATGGTTCCAGAAGCTACCTGAACACCTTCACCCAACCATGTTTTCTCGCCTTTTGTATCGGCTTCACGTGCAGATGCCATAGAAGTTCCGTCAGCGTCCTTGTAGTTCTCTTGAACTGTTTCGATGTGTCTACCTCCACGGTATGTTTGACGTTGAATTTGGTTTACAATCAAACCACCAATTCTGCCATCAAACTGAAATCCAACCGTCCAATTTTTGTATTTGAATTGATTGTAAAATCCAACCACCAAATCAGGCAAAGTATATCCTTGAAACTGTCCTTTTGGCAATACAATGGGGCGACCACCCGCATCGTTGATCAGCTGACCATCAGCAGTTCTTGCAAAGCCACCTGTGTAAAGTGCATCAATACGGTCACCAACCTTCATGAAGCGATTGCTGCTATTGTCTGACACGAAATAATTGGATGAAATTTCATTTACATCACCATAAATGGCAGTCAAGAATTCTCTGTAGCGAGACAAATTCAGCATACTGTTCCATGACAATCCATCTTTTCTCTTTGCTTTGATCACATCGCCTTTGATACTCACTTCCCAACCTCTTCTCTGAGTTTCAATACCATTCACGATTTGGTTGGTGTAACCTGTGGCTTCAGAAATGGTTCTAGAGAAGATACCTGGACCATCATTGTATGAATAATATGTGGCTTCTACACCCAATCTATTTTTAAAGAAACTTGCTTCAGTACCAAACTCAAAATCAGTTCTCTGGAATGGTGCCAAACTTGCATTGGGAAGTACGTTGGTATAATTCGCTGAAGGACGGCCATTGTACAACAAGGGCGTATTATAAATACCTGAATTCACATAAGCAGGACCCTCGTAAGGAGAAGAATAATTTGATCCATATCCCAAAGTGCTACCCGCCTGAGAAATCGTTGGCGCAGTTAAACCACCCTTTACTTGAGCAAACGAAGCCCTCAATTTCCAGAAAGAAAATTTATCAGACTTCAAACTCTCGATCAAATCCATCGGTAACAAAGAAACCGACGCAGAAGGATAAACAAATGAGTTGTTACCGGCAGGCATGGTCGACAATTGATCCATACGCACACCCAAGTTCAAGTAAACGAACTTAGACCCGATATCGGCCAAAGCATACAAAGAATTAACCGCCATCTTCGAATTAAAATTAAATACACGCACTGGATTGGCGCTGTTTGCGAAGTTGTAAACTTCAGGCACGTTCAAATAATCTGTAGTAGCCCAGCTGCTGTTGTAATTAAAATCTCTTCTGTTTCCACCCACTGTTGCGTGAACATCTAAGCCACCCAACTTCTTCTTGTAATCCAACAAAAATTCGTTGTTGATTTCAAACATCGCTCTTCTGTCTTCACGATAATCGCCACGGCCCTCTTCTCTACCATAAGGATGCGCAGAAAAAGGCATTTTTTCAGTGCGCAACAAATCATAGGTAGTCACAGATGTTCTAACCATCAAATTCAAATTGTCATTCAAATCCCAATCGAAGCTAGTATATCCATACAAATCATTCTTATAATGACCTCTCAACCATTTCTTTGCCACGAACCAAGGATTCTGATATCTCTTGTATTCAGAGTGTAATGATTGCACACCCTCTTTACCAGGCTGCCAAATACCGCGAATGTCATCGCTCATCACGTCCCAATCAGCACCTTGCCAAATTACCACGCTGTAGATAAGAGAGTTGGGTCCGTAAACCACGTCATTCACATTGTCTGTTGACTGTCTGTTGTAATTCACATTGGCATTCATTCTAAACTTATCTGAAAAACGCACAGTATTAGAAACGTTGAATGTATTGCTACTCAAACCAGTGTTAGGAACAATCCCGCGCTGGTTCAAATTGCTAAAAGAAAATCTCACATCCATCTTCTCGGTTGAAGAGGCGATGCTGAAGTTGTTGGTATTCAAAATACCTGTTTGCAAAAAACGCTGCAAATTGTCTTTACCGCGAGCAACGAATGGCGTTGGGGTGCGTTTGCCAGTCACTGGATCGATAGGGCTATCGTATTGAGCGATCAATTGACCATTCAATTTAGGACCCCAAACATCATAGTCACCATCGTTTTCGCCACCGCCCAAACCATCCACAAATGAATAGTTACCGTGATCACCAGGACCGTATTCATCTTGCACTTTTGGTATCGTCAAAAAGCCATTCTCCATGATTGAAGAAGAGTTGAAATCAATACGTACACCACCACCTTTTGTACCTTTTTTGGTAGTTATAACAATCGCTCCGTTCTGACCGCGGTATCCATACAACGCAGCCGCTGCAGGACCCATCAAAACAGATACTTTTTCAATGTCATCAGGAGACAAATTGTAGGCATCGGAGTTGATTGGAATACCATCAACAACGAACAATACAGACTGTCCGCGACGCAAATCACTACCGCGAAGAACAATCTGAGGATTTCCCAACAATTCAGCGCTTTGGCCAATGGTTAATCCGGCTACTTTACCCACCAAATTGTCGATCACGTTGGTTTCACGTGCTTTTACAAGTGTAGCACCTTGAACTTCAGATACTGCAAAACCGAGTTTTTTCTTCTCTTTTTTGATACCTAACGCTGTTACTACTACTTCCTCTACCCTGCCGGTGTCCGCCACCGTTTGAGCAAAGCCAGAAATTGGCGTAGTAACCGCTGCAATCACAGCAATTACACCGCAGAACTTCTTGATTTGAAATGATTTTCTTTTCATTGGTTGTTATATGGTTTAACGCCCCAAATCAACAGCCTCAAGGTTACGACATTCATGCATATTCATTACCGAATGATAAACAAGGATTATTTAAAACAACCATCAAACAAACACAACATCACCAAGGGCGATGTTTTTTATTAAAGAATTGATTTTCAATTTATTACACAAAAAAAATAACCTCAACACAGCCCCTTACAAAATCAACACATCATCACCAAACACAAGAAATTTCACAAATTAACATTTTGAATAACTCAACCATAACAAGCCCGTTACAAACACAATAAATCAACACAATACTACAATAACCAAGATCACCATCGTGTGATCCATCGCAGAACCCGATTCAAAAAATTCAGAAATCCTTCTGATTAAAAACCCAGCACCAACTGAACGCCTCTTCCGGGCATAAACACCCCAGACCCGTGGGTTTTGTATAGTTGATTGCCCACATTCGTTAACGCTACATCAATAAACATCCCCCTCTTTTGGTATCTACAACGCAGATCGCCTGTTACATAGCCCGGCGTACCCGCTGCGCCAATTCTATTGTCTTGAATATCGCCCTTGGCCAAGCGATGTTGTGACTTCGCGCCGTACATCGCCAACACAAATTGCCATTGTTTATTGGGACGATAGACCCACTGAAAATTGAACATGGCCGGAGGAATTCTACGCATGGGTTCTAGCGCAGTGAGATTATTTCCCACCGTAAAAAACGCTCCCGCCTTTAACTGCGACTTTTCCCCTATCAGCAGTTGAAAATCGCATTCCGCCCCCAAAATTTCCGACTCCCCCACATTTTGTTTAGCATAAACCGGATAGCCCTGTAAACTGTCTGTGGGCGACTTCACGCGGGAGATCAAACCAGACAGTTGGTTGTGATAAGCACACACCGTGGCCATCGCCCGATCCGACTTCCATTTGATTCCCAGCTCCTTATTCAAACTATATTCTGGCTCTAGACCGTATTGAGGCAGCTCAAACCGAAAATCCACAATGCCCAGAGTGCCCAAATCATCTACATTCGGACTCCGAAAACTGCTACCTACATTACTATAAACATACAAAGATTCGCTTAATTTTCGTGACGCCGCAACATCAAAAACCACTGCCTCATTGTTATCTACCACCTCGCCCAACTCAACGGTGGGAATGCGCACCTGTGTACCACTGTATCTCAGTCCAGCCCTCAAAAGTCCGCTTTTCCATGATTGCGTGGCATATAAAAATGCCGAGGTTTGATTATTGGTGGCATCGTTTGGGTACAAAGCCCGAAGATCTTTCTGAGTAGATGTCACCAGATTCCAATCTGCCCTTTCAGAAAAAACCCGGTCCAAATAAGCGTCAATCCCCATCACATATTGAAAGCCTTTTTTTTGTTTCCCAAAAACCTTCAACGTCACAAAACGCGTATCAACTGAATCTTTTTCACGCCGCGATATTGACGATCCATTTTTTTGAAATGACCGCCATTCTCCCTGTCCCTGCTGACCAATCACCACCTCAACCTTATCAAGTGCACCCATTCGATTCTCCCATTCTTTTTTCAAGTAAGTCATAGACCGCAACTGCAAATCCATGTTGTAATAAGCATAATTTTCCAACGCCACTTTATGGTAAACAGGCACATTAAACTGATTGTGATTCTGGTGTGCAAACGTCCACTTACCCCGCTTGCCATATACCTGAAACTTCCCGTCAAAATCCCGTTCACGGTAACCCGTTGGTGCCAAACGCTGTCGCTCCCCACCTGCCACTACATCCCCAAAATGCCGCAGGGTTCCGCCCACCGTTAATCCAAACTTGCTGCTTACATAATCTATCGAACCACGGGCAGATTGCTCTTGTTTACCCGATATCCCTCTCACAAATACGTGGGGGGTCCATTGGTTGTTTTTTGACACCGTTGGCTCATGAAACTTCACAGCAATCACACCGCCCATCGCATCGGAACCATATTGCACTGCGCCATTGCCGAACAATACCTCCATCTGATCCAAGCCAAATGCATCCACCGTATTTAAATACTGATTGGGCCCATACCGAAAAATGGAATTGTTCAACCGAATCCCATCTACCAGCATGAGCGTTTGATTCCCCTGAAGTCCGCGCAGCGTAGGAGAGCCACCACCGTGGTTGGTTTTTTGTACCATTACCCCAGTTTGATGCATGAGCCACNCCGGCGTAGTTCTTGTTTCACTGCCGGCAGCAGCGCCAATTTTCTTTATATCGGTGCGATAAGGTTGCCTTTCCCAAGCCGTTGCGCGCAACAATGTGGCCTCCACCATTACCTCAGTCAATTTCTCAGCGCGAAGCGAATCGCCCAGAATAGCCAGTTTTTTCATCGCCCCGATGCCACCCTGACCAACAACATTCGAAGAATCAATACTACTATTCGACAAAGCCAATGGGGGACACGCCAAAAGCCATCCCCCAAAAAATCCCATGAATAATTTTCTTTTCATCGACATCCTCTACAGTTGGGAATTAGTCAATATCCATGGCCTTCACCCAAGGGGCCTGCCTCAACGTGGGCAATTTGGCTCGCTCCCCTTTCACATACTTCCACAATATTTCATTCATAAGTTGTTCGTTGGCACGATCTTCACGCGACAAATCCAATTTCTCGCTCATGCGCATCAAATACGAGGTGGCTTTGGGATTGGTGGCAGAATTCACTTCATTCAAGTCAACCCCAGCCGCTACAACATTGAATCCATTCCGATTCACCGTATCTGAAAAACATCGCCACATGGGCTCGGCGCCCGCATCGTACTGACTCATGGGCGGCATACCCAAAATCAACTCCATGGTACGCAACATCGAACTCGTGCTGTACTTGGTGTGATCCACAAACCCTCTTTTCACCATCCCCCCGGCAACGTAGGCCGTGGAGCGATGCGCATCGATGTGATCGGCGCCGTTCTGCGCATCGTCTTCCAGTATGAATACCACACTCTCGTTCCAGATGGGCGACTTCGACAAATAATCTACAAACAATCCCACCGCCAAGTCGTTATCGGCCACGTGGGCAAACGGCGTAGGCCTTCCCTTCCTCACCCCTTCGGTGTGGTCATTGATAAAACGCAAAGTATTCAGTGCAGGCACCTCGTTGATGGCCAACAAACTATCGAAATCGCGACGCCATTGCACGAAACGACTTGTATCTCGCACCTTTTCACCCCAAGATGTGAAGTAGTTACAGTGTTGATTTTTGAGCACAGGGATGTTGGGCTTGTAATCATCCACAAATTCGCCATAGCTTCTAAACGATACCCCAGCGCTCGCTGCATGATCCCATAGAAATCCTTTTTGGGGATGCGCAACAGCTGATTGCCCCTCATATACATAATCGCCACCGCGACCACCGTAGTGTGTAGGCCATGTTTTTTCAGTGTAATCGTTGGCATACGCCGCAGTGCTCCAATTGTGTCCATCTGCACTCACCTCGGCATCCACATAGAAATGATCCAGAAGCACGAATTCCTCACACAATTTGTGCTGGTTGGGGGTGATATTTCTGCCAAATAACAGGAGCGATGTATCCCCGTCGCCACCCGGCAAATCGGCCAGCACTTGATCGTAGGTACGATTTTCTTTGATGATGTAAAAAACATGTTTGATGGGCGATGAATCCCCCACGCGATTGGGGATGGGATTTTCTTCAGGGATATCCAAAATGCGGCCCTGAGCGCTAGCGAAGGGCGAATTGGCATAAACTTGAGCGGTGTTTTTTGCCAAAATAGCGGCGCTCATCACTTGATCAACCCCCATAATTTGCAAACCACCCCGAAACAAACTACCAATGTATTGTACTTTCAACGCCGTTTTTTGTCCTTTCTGATACTCCGTTTTTGTGCGCCTTTCCATTGGATTCGGACCCTGAGGATTGGCCATCGAGCCAAAGCCCTTTCCGTTAGCCACAACAATTTGATCGCCCCAAACCGCTACCTGAGTGGGATACCATCCGGTAGGTACGAATCCTTTGAGTCTATATTTTCCGGGGGTTTTCACATCAAATACCGCCAATGCATTGTTATCGGCATTGGCCGCCAAAAGAATCCCTTTGTTTTGCATCAAACACAAAGCATTGGTACCACTGCCCGTTAGACTCGTCCCAAACAACCCCGCCGAAAGAACCTCCACCGCGTTGCCTTTTTTCAAATGAATCACATGCACAGAATTATCGTCTGAACAAGCCACAAACAAACGCTTCCCTTTGGTATCGTATTTCATTTCATTGGGATTGTCACCCACCCCAATTTTGGATTCCCACCCATTCAGCGCGGCATTGAACACACCCACAGAAGCATCGCCCCAGTGACTTACGAAAACTTTATCGCCGCAATCACCTGTAACGCCATATCCAGCAGAGGGCAATTTCCATTTTTGACGCCGACTCACATCGTTCAAAGAAATTTGATAGAAGCTGGAATCTTCCTTGGTGGCCACGTACAACAACCGACGTTTCTCATCAACGTACAATCCCGTGGGCGAGATGCGCACAGGCCACTGATCTCCCAAATGAATGGAATCGATGTACTTCAACTTGCCGTTAGAAAACTGGTATCTGCCAATCACATTCAAATTGGCGCCCGTTGAAAACAATTGATTGGTTAAGCCGTCAAACGCCAAACCATAAAAAGTGGCTTTCACCGGCAAACTGTCTGTCATTAATCGCTGCTGCATATCAAACACCATCAGGGAATGATCGCTTTGGCCAGCGTTGGCGATGATCAAATAGCGATTCGATGGATCACTGATCATATGCATCGGCAAATCACCCAGCGAATATTGATCGCCAGAAGGGCTTAAACTCCATCCATTGGGCAGTTCAGATTGTGCCATCGCTGGCAGGCAAAAAAACACGCCATTCAAGCTCAGGAATAGTCCCAGCAGTTTATTTGTGATTTTCATAAAAGTCTTTTCTTTGTTGGTTCTCATCGTCCATTACATCCGGCATCTTCAACTCACGCCACGGGATGCTACGATTGTATTTTTTCAGGGCCACGGCAGGGTCAAACACCCGCAAATCGCTGGGCTCCAAAGTATAGGGCCTAAAATCGGCTACTGGCGTAAAATAATCAGACAAATCCGAAGCGGTGATATCGAAATGATTCACCCCAGGAATACCCATTGTGTTGTAAATCAACTTAATGATCGACCCAAAATTGGCATGCGTGTGGGATACATAATTGCGTTTTACGTAAGGCCCCGCCATCATCAAAACACTGCGATGCGCATCGATGTGATCTACCCCACCCTGCGGATCATCTTCCGTAACAATCACCAACATGTTTTTCCAGTAGGGCGTGTGCGATAAAAAATGCAACATCCTGCCCAATGCCAAATCGTTATCAGCCACATAACTATGCACAAAAGGATAGCCATCGGCCGCACGCGGCTTTGAAGTATGGTCGTTTGGCAATTGGATGGTGATCAAGTTGGGCATGGAATCAGTACCCATTAGCCACTTTTGGGTAAATTCTGTTTCAAATTGTTCTACCCTAAATTGATCAGGTATACTGGTATTATAACCGGCGTAATTCCTTGAAGTATGAGAATAAATGGCCGATGGCATTGGGAAGGCAACGGCGATACCAGTACCATTCAATGTATCGTACCAATCCTCTCTCACGCCTTGATATTCATTGGCTTCTCCAAAATTGTAAATCGTTTTTCCCGATCGCTGCACAGCTTCCCATAAACCTCCAATCTGATTATAATCTTCTGGATCCATCGCCCCAGTGGTCTTAGGCATCCGTCGGCCCGGCGCTGGCGACAACACCCGAAAATCACCGTCGTTGGCGGCATTGGTTTCCACATACTCATTGGGCATGGTACCCATCATCCAATGATGACCGTGAATGGAAGCATCCGAATCGCAATAAAAATTGTCGCTAAAAGAAAAACTCTTCGCCAATTTGTGGTGGTTCGGAGTGATTTTCAAATGCTTCATGCGCGCCTCAATCTCCTCTTTTTTAAGGGTATCCACCCCATAATCCCAGAGTTGATCGTTGTGAATCATTTGGAGCTGACCCTTGATGGTGTATTCACAATTTACACCGAACCTACTTAAACTGGAATCGCCGTTGGCCTCGGTCAATTGTCCAAAAACTTCATCATAAGTGCGATTTTCCTTTGTGATATAAACGATGTGTTTTATGGGCGAATTGGGCCCCATCCAGCGGGAAATGACGGTCGTATCCGGCACCACTTTGTAGGTATAACCCAACACTTCCTGCCTTCCGTTTGTCAAGTCCTGGTTGGTTGGCTTGCTCACACGCTGCAAACTGCCCAACTGAATATCACCAATATAGGTCCCTTGTGGAGGGGCAACAAACCCTTGTCCGCCATTGGGGCCGGCACCCAACCCACGGGCCGAAGTAATCAACACCGCACCAGAACTGGGCAAACATTTTACCCTCGTTGCGCCCCAACCCGCTGGAATCATCCCCAAATTCTTTCCCGATTTCGCATCCAATACAGCCACCGCATTGAAACCCAACAAAGCCACATACAATCGATTGGATTTCCTATCAAGATCAATCCCAAATGGCATATACCCCCTCGATTGATCCAAAAAAGTTTCTGTCTTGATGGGCCAAGTGCCTTTCAATCGGTTCGATTTCAAATCAATCACAGCTATATCATCGCTGCCTGCTTGCGACACATAAGCATACTTTTCATCGCACACAATACTGTTGGGATGCGCCCCACCCACAATTTCGGCATCCTCCAAAAACGAACCAATGGGTTTCCCCGTTTTGATTTTCGAAACCACCGAATTGGTGCGGGTATCAACCACCCAAACACTCATCGAACGGTCATCGTTGGGATCGCCCAGCCCAGGAATAAATCGTCCTTCAAACTCAACACCCTCGCGAGACTCTTTGCTATGAGCGCCGTAGGGAGGAAAATGCAACAAAAAGGAATCTTTCGTTTTTTCATTCACCCCTGGAACCACCGGATAGGCGTACATACCTACGTTGGCAACAAATAATTTATGCTGTTTCGGGGCGATGGCAATACCAAATGGAATGCGACCCGTAGGGATACTCGCCTTAATTTGATGGGTCTTCAATGAAAAGCGATGCAACTGAAACCAAGCGCGATCCAACACCCATAAATCATCGTTCATTTCATCCAAAACCAAATCCGTGGCAAACGCTTCCTTATTTGATTCAGGATGTGCCAGGTTTAAATCAAAACTATCAACCAACGATTTTGCGACCACATCAAAAACCCACACCTTGCCTTTGTCGCCACCGCTCAAAAACACCCGACGGTTATCGCTCGCAAAACAAGCCCCAATGAAAGAGGCATTTTTAATCACATCTGGGTTTTTCCCATCATTAGAAGGAAAACGTGAAACTTGAAGAGGAATGCTAATCAAATCCACCACCGATATGGCGTTGCTGTGCAATACAACCGCTGTTTTTTCATCGTTAGAAATGGCTAAACCATAGGGAGCACGCGTAATCAACTTCAGCTCACCCGCTGGCTTTACAAACCGTCCGCTGGGTAAAACAGAAATGCCATCCTCCTTAATTTGTGCAAATTTGTCTTTTCCCGGAACCTCAAAATACTGAGCAACCAAGATCGATTGAATAAACAGATAAATAGCAAGAGCAACGGGGCGTTTGAATCTACAAAAAGACATAAGCGAACTTATGCCTATCAAGTTGGCAAGAGATTATGAAGTTGTGAAGGAATCTTCAACCCAACCGATAGAAGGTGACCGATGAATAATTATTTAACAACAAAATGCTCATTTGCGTGCACCCCAACGCACTTTTTTGTTGAATAAAGAAAGTTAAAACCCTCATCATTAAGCACTTTGATAATATTACAGTAACAATAATGAAACCACCGTTGGGTTATTTCGCTCTCTATCAATAGCCTATAAAAATGAAAAAAATCCTATCAATCGTCATCTGCGCCATCTTCCTCACAGGAAGCGCTTTGGCCCAGGTAACCACTGCCTATTTGAGCGGTGTTGTTACCAATGGAAATGCCGGTGTTGAAAATGCCACCATCAAGGCAGTCTTAACAACCACCAACGCTGTTTACACCGCTAGTACTCGTACAGGTGGTGTTTACGACATCTCTAACTTGAATGCAGGCGGTCCCTACACCGTGACCATCTCTTCTCCCGGACAAAAAGACATCGTGTTTACCGATGTATTCTTGACATTGGGTGAAAACTTCAAACTCGACGCCGACTTCACCACCGAGAAAATTGGCGGTGTGGTTGTGAGTGTTTCTCGTAATGCCACCAAAACCGGTAGCAACTTGAACATCAACAGTCGTACCTTGAACACCCTGCCTACCATCTCTCGTTCTATCAACGACTTCACCCGCTTAACGCCTCAAGCCGGTAGCGGTAGCAGTTTCAACGGTCGCGACGGTCGTTTCAACAACATCACCATCGATGGTGCCAACTTCAACAACAACTTTGGTTTGAGCGATAAAAACTTGCCTGGTGGCGATGCACAGCCAATTTCTTTGGATGCGATCGAAGCCGTTCAGGTGAACATCTCTCCTTTCGATGTGCGTCAATCAAACTTCACTGGTGCCGGTATCAACGCCATCACCAAGAGTGGATCAAACAAAACCACCGCATCTGTTTACACTTTGATGCGCAACGAAACTTTCAACGGTACCAAAGTGGATACTTTCGATTTGGGCGAACAGAAGAAAACCACTTCTAACATCCTGGGCTTCCGCATCGGTGGCGCTTTGGTAAAAGATAAAATCTTCTACTTCGTAAACTACGAAAACGAAAAAACATCACTTCCAGGTTTACAGTGGAAAGCTTCACGCCCTGGCACTGGCCAGAGCGCCACTGACCCAAACTTGTCGCGCACATTGGCTACCGACTTGGATTTGGTTCGCAACCATTTGAAAGAAAAATACGGTTACGAAACCGGTGACTACGAAAACTTGGGCAACTTCAATACGGCCAACCAAAAATTCTTGGCCCGTGTGGATTGGAACATTTCTGCCAAACACAAATTTAGCTTGCGTTACAACTCTGTGCACAACACCAACGACCAAGTATTGAATGGCAACTCTGCCCCCAACCCACGTTCGTCTTCAAACCGTTGGTCTAACAACTCTATGAGCTTCGCAAATTCTAACTATTCCTTCGACAACAAAGTATGGTCAGTAGCGGGTGAATTGAAGAGCAACCTCAGCAACAAAGTAAGCAATCAATTGTTGTTGACCTACACCAGCATCACCGATGCCCGTGGAACCAACAGCACCCCTTTCCCATTCGTTGACATTAAAAAAGGTGGCGACAACTACATCAGTTTCGGTTATGAGTTGTTCAGCTACAACAACAAAGTAAACAACAACACTTTGTCTTTCATCGACAACATCACTTACAACTTGAATAAACACACCATCACTGCCGGTGTTGCTTATGATCAGATGTATGTGGGTAACGCTTTCCAACGCTATGGTACTAGCTACTACCGTTACGATTCTTTGAGTCAGTTCTTAAACGGTGCCGCGCCTTCTGCCTTTGCTTTGACTTATGGTTACGGTGGCGATGCCACTCCGGTGGGTGCTGAATTGTCGTTTGGACAGTTGGCTGGATACGTGCAAGACGAGTTCCGTGCCAGCAAGAAATTGAAAATCACCGCAGGTTTGCGCGTGGATGTTCCTGTTTACACCTCTGAGTCAAAAGCCAACGCTGGCTTCGCGAAATACGATACCGCAGCTTTGTTCAAAGACCCTTCAGGAACGCCCATCAAATACAACCCCAACAGCTGGCCCACAGGTTCNCCATTGGTNTCGCCCCGTGTAGGTTTCAACTANGATGTAAAAGGCGACAAAGATTTGATCATCCGTGGTGGTACAGGTGTATTCACCGGTCGTTTGCCTTTCGTTTGGTTCACCAACCAGCCTTCAAACGCTTACGGTGTACAAGCAACGGTTGAAGTGACCAAAGCCGCTGATTTGGCTGGTTACGTTTTCAATGCAGACCCAACCGCTTACTTGAACAAGTTCTCAACCACCCCAGGCACGTTGCCTTCAGGTGCATCATTTGCCAAGGTTGATAATGATTTCAAATTCCCACAGGTTTGGAGAACCAGCATTGGTATCGACAAGAAATTGCCTTTCGATTTGGATTTCTCTGCTGACATCATCTACACCAAAGAATTGAACGGTGTTTATCAGTATAACGCCAACTATGCAATGGCCGATACCACCTTCTTTACCGGTACTGAATGGGAGCGCGCTGCATACAAAAAAGCTGCAAGCCGTTCTTACGTAGGAACCGTGCGTGAAGCCATGGTTTTAAGCAACACCAACTTGGGTAGTGGCTTGAGCGCTGCATTCACTTTGAGCCGCAACTTCAAAAAAGGTTTGAGTGGTTCTATCAGCTACGCCTTCAACAATACCAAAGACATCACTTCTAACCCTGGTTCACAGGCTGCTTCTGCTTGGAGCAACAACCGCACCGTGGGTGGAAACAACGCACAAGAGTTGGCCATTTCTGAATACTCTACGCCAAACCGTGTGATTGCCAACATCTCGAAGAAATTTGAATATGGCAATCGTTTCGCCACCACCGTAAGTTTGGTTTACGATGGTTACAACCCAGGTCGCTATAGCTACGTATACTCTTCAGATATTAACAACGATGGTTTAACAGGTAACGATTTGTTGTTCGTACATGCTTCTTCCGATATCAAATTCTCTGACTTGGTAATTGGCACCAAAACCATCACAGCTGCTGATCAAGCCGCTGCATGGGATGCTTACGTTGCTCAAGACAACTATTTGAGTGCCCACAAAGGCGAATTCGTTGAGCGCAACGGTGGTTTGTTGCCTTGGTTGCACCGCTTCGATTTGCGTTTGTTGCAAGACGTAGCCCAGAACATTGGCAAGAACAAGCACACATTGCAATTGAGTGCCGACATCTTGAACATTGGCAACATGATCAACCCTTCATGGGGTATCCGCAAGCAAATGACTGTAAGCAACGGTGGTGTATTGAAATACAACACCAACGGTACTTACAACTTCAATGCTGTAAACGGTGTATTGCCAGTTGAAAGTTTCCGTCCCATCGTGAGCACCTCAACCACTTGGGGTATGCAGTTGGGATTGCGTTATTCTTTCTAACGATCTCTGATATTCGCCTTAGGCGATACGTATTGATTCAATAAAAAAAGGAGGGGCGGCCANTGGCCGCCCCTCCTTTTCTTACCCAACTACAACACCTCCGAAATGACCATAACATCAAGGCATTGTTTCTTCCGTAAACAATTGATTTAAAATTCGTTCACATTCTTCACCACAACTTAAAACACACATCAAACAAGGATTACATGGCCGCAATAATTTCGGAACAAAATAACCATGAAAATTCTTTTGAAAACCCTATTCACAACCGGCCTGATGATTCTCTTCGGCCCGTTGTTCAATTCTTCAGCATCAGCGCAATCCATGCTGATCTCTGAAGTGTTCGTTAATCCCTCTGGCACAGACTCTTGCAAAGAATTTGTAGAGCTCGTTGCCACCAAATCCATCGACTTCAGCGCTACGCCCTATTCCGTGATCGTATGCAACAACGGAACAAGCACGGTTCGCGGTTGGAAGGAAGGCAAAGCCATCACCTATGCATTCGANATCACCTCTGGCACAGTAAAAGCCGGNGATATCGTNTACGTGGGCGGTTCCTGCATGAAAATCAACGGCACCAAACTTCGCACCATCAACAACATGACCACTGGCGGCGATGGAGGTATCGGNCAAGCCAATGCTTCTGGCGTTTTCGGCAATGGAGGTACATCGGCCGACGGTGTTGCCATATTTGATTTGGCNCTCTCTAAAATTGATTCGATGACAGCACCCATCGACGCTTTGTTCTACGGCAGCGCCATCGGAACATCCGTTAACAGCGCAGGCGCAGCAGGCTACCAACTCCCAAACAATGATTTGTATGCAGGCGGTAAATTGCAAACCACTTCCTACGTTACGGCTGATCCAAGTGCAAACTACATCGTTGCTTCTGGAACTTACTCTACTTCGACAGGCAAATTTAGCAGCAAACGCACCCATACAACCAGCAGCACTGCCGCTACCGATGGCAAATCAGACATCGCATTCGCAGGTGCAAAAGACACCACGAAACCCACATTTGTCATTTCCATTGCCAATGGCGATAGCACCGTAACCATCCAATCGAACATCCAACTGCTATTCAGCGAAAAGATCAGATTGGCTGCCGGTCCTGCCTGCGACAACAACAACATCGACACCCTGTTTGTATTGAAAGAAAACGACGCCAACGGCACTTCTGTATCTTTTGATGCCAGCATCAGTGGCAATACCATCACAGTGACTCCTTCAGCCAATTTGAAGAGCAACCAAAAATTCTATTTCGGCTTCAAAGCCNCCGGCATTTCTGATAGCACNGGCAACGCCATCGCCCAGAACGCAAGCATCTCATTCAGAACATTGCCTGAACAAACGCANTTCAAAGCGGGCGACTTGGCTTTTGTGGCCTATCGCATGAATGCACTCACCACCGATGATGAAATTGCGATCATCACCTTCGTCGACATCCTTCCTGGAACACAAATCCAGTTCACCGATGCCAAATTCACCAGCAATTCACCCGCACAATGCGCTGGTGGTCTCACCTGGACTGCCCCAGCAACCGGCGTGGCCTCAGGCACTGTGATTAGCATCAAAAACGACCTTCCATCAGCCAACATTGGAACACTCACAGGCGCCAAGTTTGGATTGAGCAGCGGTGGCGACCAAGCCATTGTTTACGCAGGCAGCAACACCAATCCTACCCACATCACCGCATTGAGCTCTAACCAATGGCTTGTGGCCAACACCGTATGTTCTGGCAGCAATTCTATGTTGCCAACATCACTCACCAATGGCGTTAATGCCATCCAACACGCGCTCACCAAAGGTGGAACAGGCCTGAACACCGCCAACGCCATGTATACCGGTAGCATGAAAGGCAGCATTGCCCAATTGAAGGCCTTGATTCACGATACCGCCAACTGGAATGGAACCGCTTCAGGATCAGCTGCACAAACCTGGCCCACATGGACCTTCCCTGGCTCTCCTTCTGTGACCAAAGCCGAATTGATCAACGCCAATACAGTTCGTGTGATTTTCAGCGCCGATATGGACAAAACATCAGCCACAGACATCGCCAACTACACCGGCATCGCCAATTTGCAAACAGCCAATATGTCTAACAACGGAAGCAGCATCGATACCGTTACTTTAACGTATTCTACGCCATTCACTTCCGGCCAATCATACAGTTTATTGGTTTCCAACGTGAAAGACGCCGAGGCAAGAAAATTGTTCAACCCTTACACTTTCAACTTCAATTTCAACGCAGAATTTGCCTTTGCCAGTCGATTTGTTGTGGTGAAAGAATCTGCCGGCTCAGCCATCGTTCGTGTGAATATGAAATTCCCAGGTACGGGTTCGGTAAAACTCACCCCAAGATTTGGCCCTTTCAGCACGGCTTTGAGCGCAGATCACACGTTTGCAAGCACAACTGTCACTTTCAACAGTAGTACTTCATTTGTTGATGTCACCATTCCAATTTTCAACGACAAAGTATCAGAACAAGATGAGTACCTCAATATCCTGATGGAAAGTCCAACCGGTGGAATCATCGCCGGATTGCCTTTCTTCACAGTTTACATTCAAGACGATGACAGAGCGATTGTTGCCCCAGCAAGAAACATCGAGTTGAACCACATCGAAAGCTTCGATCCCAATCCTGCCTTGGGCAGTACAACTGAAATCGTGGTGCATGATGCCAAATCACAGCGCTTATTCATGACCAGTGCCATTCAAAAACGCATGGACATCGCAGACTTCAGCGACCCAAAAAACATCACGTTGATCAAATCCATCGACATGACCCCTTACGGCGGAATCACCAGCATCACAGTGAAAAACGACGTGGTTGCAGTTGCATCGCCCAATGTAAATGAGCAATTGGATGGCCAAGTTGTATTTTTCTCTACAAATGGCGATTTCATTTCGAAAGTAACCGTGGGTGCTTTGCCAGACATGATCACCTTTACCCCCGATGGCAAGAAAGTACTTACCGCCAACGAAGGACAGCCAAGCCTTGATTACAGCGTTGACCCAGAGGGCAGCATCAGTGTGATCGATATCAGCGCCGGCGCGGCCTCTTTGACCCAAGCCAACGTAAAAACCATCGATTTCAAATCGTGGAACGCAGGCGAAGCCGATCTAAAAGCAAAAGGGGTTAGAAAGCTTTATGCCGCTAGCACGATGGCACAAGATTTTGAGCCGGAGTTTATCACTGTTGCGGCTGACAATATCAAGGCATGGGTTACTTTGCAAGAAAACAACGCCATCGCAGAACTAGATCTCAGCAACAACACCGTAACTGCCATTTGGCCGATGGGTACCAAAAACATGAATGCCAACGGCAATGGATTTGATGCCAGCGACAAAAGTGGTTCAATTTTGCTCGCCAACTGGCCTGTCAAAAGCTTCTATATTCCTGATGGCATTGCCAATTACACCGTAAATAACAAGACCTATTTGATTACTGCCAATGAGGGCGATGAAAAGGAATACACGCCATTGAACGAGAGAACCACCGTNTCCGCTGTTACTTTGGATGCCACAAAGTTCCCTCAGGGCGANATGTTGAAAGAAGACCATGCCTTGGGTCGTTTCCGCATCACCAACTTACATGGCGATACGGACGGAGACGGAGATTTTGATGAATTGNATTCTGTTGGAAGTCGTTCTTTCACAATTTGGGACCCTTCTACAAAATCTTTGGTTTGGGATGCNGGNGACCAATTTGAGTGGATCACGTCAAAACACCCAGCAGTAAGTCGCATATTCAATGCAGACAATGAAAGCATCGCTTTAAAAGGCAGAAGTCGCGCCAAAGGCCCAGAACCAGAAGGCGTTGCAGTAGCCGAAATCAATGGCAGATCATTCGCTTTCGTTGCTTTGGAAAGAACCGGTGGTGTGATGGTATACGACGTAACCAATCCAACCGCACCCGTGTTTGAAGACTACCAAAATACCCGTAGCAACACAGCTTTAACTGGAGATCTTGGCCCTGAAGGCATTCAATACATCAGCAACGCAAACTCTCCCACAGGCAAACCCTATGTAGTGGTAGCGAATGAACTCAGCGGAACCATCACGGTTTTTGAAGTGATCAACAACACTTTGGTGAGCGCCACCGAAACCATCAATACGGATCAAAACATCGTGG
>JGI24768J34885_10000046_pt1 | contig 30685 bp, 29 predicted proteins | sample LakOntMetagenome_FD_34885 | JGI IMG/M metagenome (IMG submission 34885) | reverse complement strand
AAAGGATCTAAATGTAAGGTAACTCGTTATAAAGGTATGGATAAGTCTTTCCTAATTGAAGGCAGACTTGAAATTAATCACAAAAATAAAACAGTAAGAATTGTTGAACTTCCACCATTAATGAAATATGGGTCCTTCTTGAAAAAACTTGACAGCATTATATCTGGATATAATGTTCGTCTGATTAATAATTCATTGAATGAAATTGACTTGACTGTTACTATGACAGGTTCAAAGGAGGACTGGGAATCTTTCGTAATCGCAATTGACCGAGCAACAAAAATGTTGGTAACAGAAACACCAATCTTTGTTAAAGACGGTTTAGTTATTGAATACGAAAGAATTGAAGATTACATTAATGACTTCCGTTATCGTCTTGGTGATTTAAGGGTTCGTAAGTTAACATATCATATGAATGTAACTGATGAAGAATTAATATTCCAAAAACTCAAAGAAAAGTATTTGCTTTTCATGCTTGAAGCTAAAGGTAAGAAAATGAGAACTGATGANGAAATTGATTCTTTCTTAACAGACTTAACAGTTGGGTATCCTAATGTTCGCCGTCGTCTTGACTCAATCTATTTAAAATCATTATCTGATGATGAGTTACAAAGAACACGCGAAAAGATTAAAAAATTAACAGNAGAATTAGCAACTCAGAAAAAGGAACTTGCCGTTGCAGTTAAAGCATTTAGTAAAATGACTGATACATCTTTAGCAAGAGCAACAACAAACCGAGCTAATTCAACAACCAACNTGTTTTCTGAAGAAGAAGAAATTGATGGCATTGAAGTTTTTGGAGCATCTGCNGTTTATGCTGGTGACGATGAGGATGAAGAAGATGAAAACTAATATCACAGTTAAGTATATAAATTAAAATCAAAATAAAATAAAAACAATTATGGAAACATTAGAACGTAAAGGTACTAAAACTTTAAAGTTGCAGTTAACTGACGCAACAGAATTTACTAACTTCTTAAAAAGATTCTCACCAATTTCTGGAAGTCTACTAATTGAACTTGAAGGCGGGTACCTAAAAGCAAAATCTCACACACCTGAAAGATCTGTTGTGAAATCCTCAAAAATTGAATTGAGCCGAGTATTTAACATTGAGTCTGTTGATGAACCAATTATCTTTGGTGTTTATTCAGTTGATAAATTAATCAATTCATTCTCACACTTTAATGGAACTGATTTAACTTTCTCAATTAAATTGGAAAAAACTCCTGAAGGAAACGTAGGTACTGATCTTGTACTTCAAGGTGAAAATTTAAAGATCGCTTTCCAATGTGCTACTTTAAGATTGTTCACACACATCACTGATGAAATGATGGATCGTATTGCTGATACTGCTGCAGCTGAAGTTAATTTCGTATTAACAAAAGAAATTCAAGCTCGCATTAATTCATTAACAAAAATTGACTCAGACCAAAAATTGTTAACTATTAATGTTAATGGCGGAAATGTAAACGCAAGTGGTAAATCGTTTGAATTAAACTTATTATCAATTGACAACATTGAAGCAAATGTTGAGCTATCAGTTTACAAATCTCAGTTCATCTTCGTTGATAAAGAAGACACAATGGTTTATATGAACGAAGACCGTTTAATCTTCCATTCTCTTGAGACAGATACAAAAATGATAATCGGGAAAGCTGATTAATGAAACACTGCAAGATAAATCCCGAAACCGCAAGTAAGGAAGAAATCGTTGCAGAAATTAATCGCTTAACATATTTAATGAATCTTAAGAAAAACGAAGAACAAGCAATTAAGATTTTCATTAACTCCGTTTACGGCGCAACTGCATCACCTTACTTTGTTGGATATAATGTTCGTGTTGCTGAGGCAATCACATTACAAGGTCAAGAAATGATTAAGCTTACTCAGAAAATCATCAACCGTTACTTCATGGATTTTTGGCATCGTGATAAAGAAGTACATGAAAAACTTGGACTTACTCGAGTTGACAGAATAGGTCGTGAAGTAACAGTTTACGGAGATACGGATTCATGTTATATGACATTCCAAGATATCGTAAAAGGCTGTGATTGGGAAGGTGACCCAAGACAATTAATTTTAGGCATTTACCGTTTACGATTAAAAGGCTACTTGGATAAAAACTTTGATAGCTTTGCAGCTATAGGAGGTACAGATAACATTCAAGATTTAGAAATGGAAACAATTTCTTGGTCAGGTATCTTTTTGAAGAAAAAGAAATATGTACTTGACATTGCTTGGAAAAGTGGTAAAGGTGATGGATATTATTATGAACCTCAAGCTAAACTAAAAGCAACAGGTGTTGAAATCGCACAATCTTCTACTCCAGCATTTGCTCGTAAAAAAATATTAGACTTCTTAAAAGTACTGTTTAAGGAAAAGAAAGGATTAAACATGCGCGTTTTTGCTGACTCTCTTAAAAAAGAAAAGGCTGCATTTAATCTTGACCAAATTGAAAATGTCTCAATGTCGTCTGGTATTAGTGATTATGAAAAAGGAATTGCTGATGATCGCAAAAAGTTAATACTTAATGACCACTGTCCTATGCACGTTCGTGCTGCTGGTTATCATAACTTTTTGATGAATAACAGTAAATGGAAAGATAAGTATCAATTAATTAAAAGTGGTGATAAGGTTCGTTACTATTACGCAAAAAATGAAAACGGTGGAGAAAATGTATTTGCATATCTTCCAGGTAACTATCCTATTGAACTTGCACCAGCTGTTGATTATGATTTACAATTTGCGAAATGTATGATTGACCCAATAAACAGATTCATTGTTGCTACAGGTCTTTCTCCAATATCACCAGAATTAATTATAAGAACCCAACTATTTTAAAATGGTAAAAGTAATAAAGGAAGTACCAAAACTTACATTGCTTGATGAAAAATTAAACGAATCCTTACAAATTGCTAAGGATTCGTATTCTGAAAAAGCAACTAACGAATTGTATTCGATTATCACGGATATTCAACTTACAATTAAAGAACTACAAAAAATAAAATAACATGGCAAAACAATTTTCATTTAATGAACTTGATGCGCAATTATCCAAAGTAAATCCTAAGGGGTCAATTATCACACAGAACGCATTCTCTAAAATTGACGAATACATTGACTCAGGTAACTACCTGTTAAACGCTCAACTTACAGGATCTCTATTTGGCGGAATTCCGAACTCACGTTCTGTTTGTCTTGCTGGAGAATCAGGAACAGGTAAAACTTTCCTTACACTAAACATTTGTCGCGAAGCTCAAAAGATGGGTTATCAAATAATCTATTGTGATTCTGAAGCTGCGGTTGATGAAGACATTATGAAAAACTTTGGAATAGATCCTGATCTTGTTCGTTACCAACCTGTAAGTACTTCACTTGAGGTTCGTCACTTTGTGTCAAACTTAACTGACCTTTTACGTAAGCAAAAAGAAAAAGGAGTTGAACTTCCAAAATTAATGTTGGTTCTTGACTCACTTGGTAACTTAGCTACAACAAAAGAAAGAGCTGATGCTGCAAGTGGATCTGAGAAAAAGGATATGACAAAGCAACAAGATTTAAGATCTTTATTCCGAGTTATCACTACGGATCTTGCTGAGTTTAAAATTCCTTTTATCTTTACAAACCATACATACGCAAGTATCGGATCATTCATACCAGGGCAAACTATATCTGGTGGCGGTGGAGCAATCTACAATGCTTCTGTTATCTTACAATTATCAAAAGCAGGATTGAAAGAAGGCGAAACAGGATCTAACGGGTTCGCAATGAAAACGGGAATCATCGTTACATCTAAACCTGCAAAGAATCGTTTTGCTCGTCCACTTTCTATTAAATTCCACATCAGTTTCTATCGCGGTATGAACCGTTACGTAGGTCTCGAGGAATTCATTAATTGGGAAACTTGTGGAATTCAAAGAGGTAAAATCTTATCAGAAAAAGATTTCTTGAAAGCTTACAAAGAAGGCACTGAAGGATACGAAAAAGGAATCAAAACAAAATTCACAGCGGTTGACGATAAAGGTGTTGAACAAACATTGTACTTTGAAGACAAACCAACAGCAAGATCAATTGCAGTTAAACATTTAGCTGCTAATGTACCACCTGCTGAATTATTTACAAAGAAAGTTATTACACACGAAGTATTGACTTACCTTGATGAAAACGTAATTAAGCCAATGTTTATGCTACCTAATATCGGTTCACTTGACGATCTTGGTGAGATTGTAGATGGATTAGAATTAGATAGCGAAGATGAGGATTAATAGAAATAAACTACCGGTGAAATATGCTCTTGAGATTTATCAGGAGCTTCCTGGCTATCCTAGCCCACAGGATCTCGAATACATTTTAATAACAACTCTTGAAGAAAAAGAATTACTTGAAAAAGATTTTACCGCTGAAAGAGTTTGGCCAATAATGAAACAACATTTAGGTATCATACAAGATGCTCGAGATTTTTTAGAAGAATTAGCAGATGAGTCTGATTCACGAGATGTTAAAATTACGAAGACAAGTTTGAATTCGTATCGAGTAACATCACATTCTTGGCTGTAAACTATTTACAGTTTAATGTATAAAAATAATATATGATAGCAACACATTTAGAAAAGATATTCTATCACTACTTGATGGAACAACGCGAGCTAACAAATATTGTTAAGCCACGTTTTTTTGAGTCTGAGGATTTGAAAAAAGTATATGAGCTCTCAACCGAATTTATTGAACGGTATGGNTCTTCACCCACAAAACAACAACTTGTTGAAAATGCAAAGGCAAAAGGCTGGGGCGATGAACTGTCATCTGATAAGTTAGATTTAATTTTTGAAACTAACTTAAAAAGTTATGAAGCCGATTGGTTGAAAGAATCTGCATATGCCTGGATTGAATATAAAAATCTTGACCTATCTGTGTATGATTTAATATCATATTTAAAAACAACAAAAATTGACCAGGAAAATATCAGCAATGTAGTTCAAACTGCAAAAGCTATTATCAATGATCGTAATAATATTCAGTTTGGGTTTGATGAAGGTCTTGACTTCTTTAACCCTGAATCCCACTTACAACCTTCCACTGATACATTCAGTTCGGGGTATGAATATATTGACTTGGTATTAGGTGGAGGTTTCTACTCAAAAGCATTGTTCTGTTTTATTGGAGAAATGAAAATTGGTAAGTCAATCTGGCTTGCCAACCTTGCTGCAAACAGCGTTAAGATGGGATATAACACAGCAGTTATATCATTGGAGATGAGGGACCGAAAGGTAACAAAACGTTTAGGAGCTAACCTTTTAGGTATTCCTATGAAAGAATATGGACCTATTGCNGATGATCAAGTTGGCTTAAAGAAAAGATTATCAAATCTTGGTTATGATAGTTTACAGGTACCAGGTAAAATCTATGTAAAAGAATTCCCTACCTCTGCCGCAGGTGTTCCCGATGTTGAAATGTGGTTAAAGAAAATGGAAGAAATTAAAGGTATTAAATTTAAGGTTATCGTTCTTGACTACATTAACATTTTGAAAAACTGGAGAAATCCCAATTCCGAAAATACATACATGAAGATTAAACAAATTGCCGAAGACTTACGAGCAATGGCAATGAGAAATGAATGGTGTATCGTAACAGCAACTCAGGTTAACCGAAGTGGTTTCGGTAGTACCGACTTAAACGCAACAAACATATCTGAATCTGCTGCATTAGGCCATACAGTTGATGCTATGTTTGGTATTATACAAGATGAGATGATGCACGCAAATCGGGAATATATCTTAAAGCTAATTGCTAACCGAGATGATGGCTATAAAAATTCACGAAAAAAGTTTCTGATTAATTATGATCTAATGAGAATCATTGAAGACGCAGATTCACAAATAATAAATGACTAATGAAAGAAGATAAAATTTTTAATAATAAGTTTAATTCTGGAGAAGTTGAATATGAAGTCTTTGGTAAAATAAACATTAACCCAGATTTTGCTACGTCTGATGATATGTTTGAAGATTATAGTGAAAAGCAAATCCAAAAAGACATCTATGCAATATTTAAAGAATCAAAGTACTACGAAGAATACTCCAAGAATAAGAAAGTTCCTAAAGGTGAAATCGCAAATCTTTACTATTACTTTGATGAAAGAATACCAGAAACAAATGAAGTAACAATAATTGAGAAATTTATTAATGTTGCAGAATTCATGAGTATTTCATATGATGATCTCTACCGAGAATTAGGACCATCGTATAAAGAAAAAATAATTAAAGAACTTGACAATAAGTACGGGATCTTTAAGAAAAGAAAAATTAAAAGACTGTTTTAATATGATTATACAACAGCATGTAAGAAGAGTATGGATGATNACGGACACTCATTTTGGTGTCCGTTCTAATTCACGNGAGTGGATGGACATAATTGAAAACTTCTTTAAAGAACAATTATTTCCACTTCTCAAATCTGAGTTCCGTCCCGGTGACATTTTAGTGCATTGTGGTGACACATTTGACTCACGACAGTCGATTAATTTGTATGTGATGAATAAAGGTTTAGACCTGATGGAAGAACTGTCNCAAATCTTACCTGTATATTCAATCATTGGTAATCATGACATTTTCATGAAGTACTCCAATGAAATTAACTCAATGAAACTTTTTAAACATGTACCTAATCTTCATGTTTTTGAAAGTCCACAAATGATGGAGTCAATTGAAACGGGAAAGAAATTATTCTTCTTACCGTGGGTTGAGGAACATGGAGATTTTCGTGAGATAATTCAAGACCCTGCTAATTCTGCTGATGTAATGTTTTGCCATAGCGATGTTAAAGGTATTGCTTTTAACCGTTATGTAAAAGTTGAAGAAGGTACAGAAATTGAATGTTTCAACGGATATCATCGAGTTTATTCTGGACATATACATTTTGCTCAAAAGTATAAAAACGTTAGAATGTTAGGGACTCCTTATGAGTTAACACGTTCTGATAGCGGAAATCCAAAATCAATCTGGATGCTCGATTTAGAAACTGATGAGGAAAGATGTTGGGAAAATACTGTATCCCCTAAATTTTTAAGATACCGATTAGAATGGATTCTTGAACGTAGCATTGATGAATTACAACAGCTGTTCAAAAACAACTTCGTTGATATCTTAATAACTCCACAGTGGTCATTGAAATTTCCTTTTGGTCAATTCATTGAAAACTTTTCAGGNTACCGTAGAATTAATCACATCATTATATCCGAAGACGCGACTGATGATGGTGAGGAACAATATGATAGTGCGATAGGTGAGGAAATCAGTTTAATTAAAATGATTGAAAACTACGTTGACCGATTAGCGTACACTGACCAAATCAAATCAAAGCTTAAAGAAGTTAGTGTTCGTATGTATCACGAAGCTTCAAAAGAAATGGAAGAAAAACGATCTTATGAAAATACGTAGTGTTGAATTTAGAAATATGGGATCATACGGAAACAACTTGCAAAAGATTGTGTTTGATGACCAACAAGGAAACTTTTATCTTGTTGTAGGTTCAAACGGCGCAGGTAAAAGTACGGTATCCGATGTTATCAAATTTGGTCTGTATGGCAAACTTGATAACAAACCATTAAGAGATATTCCAAATAGGTTTAATAAAGCTGCTTACGTTAAAATTGTTCTTGAAAAGAATCCAACAACGATCGTTACTATTGAAAGAGGTATCGCTCCAGGAATCTTTAACTTGTTTGTTAATGGAGTTGCTTACGACCAAGCAGGAAAGAAAAATATGCAGGAATTCCTTGAAGATGAAATTCTTGGAATTCCTTATTATGTTTTCAATAATATGATAAGTCTTTCTATCAATGACTTTAAAAGTTTCTTGAGTATGAAAGTACACGATAAACGAATGATCATTGATAGGCTATTTGGTTTAGAAATCATTGGTGCAATTAAATGGAAAGTTAAGTATCAAATTAAAATGCTTAAAGAGCAATCGGATAACATCTTAACAGAAATTTCAGTACTTGAACAATCTATCTTAAAATCAAACCAAGAACTTGATTCTTTAAATGAAAAGTTAAAAGTTGCCGGTGAAGAAAGAAAAGTATTATTAACTGAAAGACTTGATAAGATAACTGCATTTTTAATAAAAGCAAAAGATAACTTAAAAAAGATTCAAGACAGGGATAAAGATCTTAGTGACTCACTTGACTCTTGGAATAAAACGTTTTCAAGTATTCAGTTAGAATGTCGTCACCGTACTGAAAAGATTAACTTATTTGAGAAAGGCAAATGTCCAACTTGTGAGTCTGACTTAACAACCGATTATCACAAACATTTATTAGACGAATATCTTAAAAGTAATGAATCAGCTCAATCTGAAATTAATAATGTTAAAGAACAACAAACACTGATTAAGGAAAAACGAACTGACCTTAAAAAGTTATACGATGATCTTAATACAAAAAAGTTTACAGCTGACGCTCAACTTAAAATTGTTAATGATGATATAAGCAGTCTTAATAATATTGAAAGTACTGATAGCGATATGCAAACTCAAAGTTTACAAAATATCATTACTGATTCAGTTGATAAAAAGAAAGCAGCTTCACAAAAGAAAGATCTTGAAGATAAGAAAGCAAACTTCTATAAAATCGTTGAGGAAATCTTTGGAGATAAAGGTATTAAGTTAGAAGCTATTCGTAAAATATTGCCGATCTTAAATGCAGAGATTAAGAAAGTACTCCATGATCTTAACATGGAATATCGTGTAACATTTAATGAAGAATTTGAAGCTGAAATACAAACACTAGGATTTTTAGTAACAGCTGAACAATTAAGTACAGGTGAGAGAAAGAAAGTTGACTTTGCAGTTCTTATTGCATTAATTCGTTTAATGAAAATGAAATTCCCAGGTGTTAACCTTATCTTCCTTGATGAAATCTTTTCATCTATTGATAGTGATGGAATTTATCATATCTTAAAAGTACTTTCAAATTCTTGTAGGGAATTAAATGTAAACATATTCGTAATTAACCACAGTCAGTTACCTACTGAAATATTTGACTACCGAGTTGAGATTGGAAAAAATAACGGGTTCTCTAATCTTCGTATAGATAAAATTGAGTGATATATAAATCATGGGAGAATTTTTACATAAATACAACACGGATAATGTTCATTCACGAGCAGTAATTGTAGGACTGGTAAATTTGTTAAATGGCAAAGTAATGTTTGAAAACATTTTATCAGATACATCAATTGATATTGTGTATGTTCCATTTTTCTATAATCAAGGTGGTGATGAAAGATTCATGCAAGATTATTTCCTTCAATGGAATGACTGTATAAATCCTAAACATGCAGACGGTAACTATGATGTTATCCCTCGTGGTGTTGTAACAATGTCAAGCAAATCAATTGACACAGGTAAGTTAACCCATCGTTTTGTTCGCGGTACTTATGTTAAAGAAGTAAACGGACAGTTACAACAATTTAACTCTTTTATTAATTCGTTGCCAATCACAATGCAATTTAATATTGAGATTGAAACTGACACTAACCTAGATGCTTTCAAAATTGAACAAGCAATAATGGAAACATTCTATAAGACACAGGTATTCTCTGTTAACTTTAGAGGTTTCCGAGTTCCTTGTCAAGTTGGGTTTGCTGATGATTATGGAGTTGAACGAACATTTGAATATACGTATCAAGCAAATACAAGAACAAAGGTTACCTTTAGTTTAGAACTTGAAACGTATTATCCTGTAACAGATCACACATCTGAAAGAAGTAATTCAAACAGAATAAGCCTAGGTGGTAATTCAGTTTCATTACAAGAAAATTGGCCTGAAACATACGCAGATCCTCGTTTAAATTTCTTATCACCAGTTTCTCGTGAAAAGTATTTTAGCGGTGGCGTATTGCCGATAACTTGGACAAACACAGGACCTATCTTAAGAGTTAATCTTTACTATCGAGTTATAGGATCTGATACCTGGATTCCTATAGCAATGAACTTAACTAATAACGGTTATTATAATTGGGAAATTCCTTTCTTGACAATAACTGGTGACGAAATACCAAATGAATCACAAAGAGCTTATGCAGTTTCTGCTGCGGGTAAAGGCGCAAAACTTAGACCAATTGTTAATGACACAGGTGGCGTTGACTCAATTGTGATACTTGCGTCAGGATTCGTTTACACAAACACTGATCATATTAGAGTTGAACTTTTTCCTAAGCCATTTGTATTACCTGAAGGCTATACTGAACCTGAGATATCATTAAGTGTTAAAAATTCTGGTGAGATATATGAAACGTCAGTCTTATCAGCAGGAAGCGGATATTACCCAACTCCGCTTAACGAAATTGAATTAAAGATACAAGACGCAAACTCAGAAAGTATTTATTTAGTTCTTGACCAAGAATTAGTTTTTACTGCTGATGTTGATAATACTGTTGATGATGGTCTGATTATAACAAACTTAAATCCATCAGTATCTGAATTAATGGGGCAAGGTTTAACAACAGGTCTGGAGTTATTTGGTGCAGGTATCGTTAATGGTACTTTAATCACTTCTATTGACATTATCACAAATACATTAGGGATAAATAAATCTGTAAATATGCAGGTCTCTAATGGCACTCTAAATACATCAATCACAACGGGTAAGATTTATCTACAGTGATAAAAATCTTAAATAAGAATAGGATATATAAAATAAGAAAAAAATTTCCATAAGATGTCAAATTTGAAACAAAGAATTGAAGGATTAGTTTCCTCGACAAATTCACTTGAGGCGAAAGATATATGCAACGAAGCATTAAAGCAATTCAGTGAGTACGCAACCTTTAACCTAACTGCTGTTGCTAGTGAACAAGTTGATGCAGCTATTGCAGAATCTATCATTTCAAAGTTAGATGGTATTCAAGAATCAGAAGTGTCTAATTTCTTAACGATTGAGAAAAGATTACACGGTATGAATAACCTAGGTGTTAAAAAAGCACTAGGATCACTTGATGAATCAGAAGTTGCTAAACACGCAACATTTAAGTATGTTGTTGAAAAATTAAAAGCATTTAATAACGCACCTGAGTGGGCAGTTATTGAAAATGTTATTAGTGTACTTGATCCGTACAAATGGGATCCTACAGTTAAAGAAAACTTAGCAGTATTAGAAACTAACTTCAAAAAATATGAAGAGGACATCAAAATCTACAAAGCTGTAGACGCTGCTAAAAATTCTCGTTCTAATTTTGTTTATTCTGGAGTTGAGAAAGTTGTTGAAAACTACTTAAACTACAGAACTGCTGCAAACCGTACAGCTCTTTTAGAATCTCTTAACAAATATGTTTATGATGTTAATATCAAAAACTTATATAATGTTGTTCTTGAGTCTGACAGATCATTCCAATTAAAAGCTGGAAGCAACGATGCTTTTATTGGTAAAATCTATTCTCCAATTATCGTTCAAGAAAATTCTGAGATTTTTGCAGTACACGGTAAAGCTTACGCTAAGACAGGATCTAACATTCGTCCTTTAGATGAAAACGAAATCAAAGCATTGCCTGCTTCATTTACATTTATCTCTANATACTTAACTCAACCTAANGTTGAGATTTCTGAGAACAAAATGAAAATCTTTAGCAAAGACAAAAAAGTTGAACTTATTGAAGAAGCTGACGGATTAGGAATCTTCATTAACAACAAAAAAGTTACTCTTAACGAATTCCATACTGTTTACTTAAATTCAGGTATCTTCCGTTTTGAAGAAAAAGATGTAATCTCTGCGGTTAACACAATTGTTGAAAGCTGGGATTCTATTTTTGAACTTGACTTCGTTAAATCATTATTCCCTAAAGGAATTCCTTCTCGTAGAGCTGATGTTTTTAAATTGAATGAAAAAACATTTATCAATACAGTTGATGCAATTATGAATGAAGAAAAATTCTATTCTGATTGTAACGCAACACAAAGTCGTAACCTAGTATTAGAATTTGCTAAATATGATTTAGGAAATGCTTATACTGACTTCTTGAAAGTTGAAGAAAAAGAACTTAAAGAACTTGAGACTAAGCAATCTGAAATTTTTGAAGCAATTGAATATCTTGAAAGCAAAAGAACTCAATTAACTTCTATCACTGATGAAGCAATTCGTGAGTCTGACGAAGTTAAATCTTTAGTTGAAGCAATTGATGAAGAAATCGCTACTGTTAAAAATTCTTACTATGATGTTAAGAACAAAATCAATAATTTAACTTACGTTGCAGAAGGTGCATCTGTAGGTGATGAAGTTGAGTTTGAAAAAAAAAAGCAGTAATTATAGGGACTGACCCTTCAGACAAGTCTATAATCATTAAACACGAAGACGGTACAACAGATAAAGTACTGCCTCGTGATATTAAAGTTATTAAAAAAGCCTCCGAACCCCAACCAGGCAATGATCTTGAAATAAAAACTCAAGGTGATGGCGGAACTGTTGGACTTAAGGAGGCTAATTTTAGTTTTAAAAAAAAAGTTAGTACAGAACTAAATGAAACTGGTGTATATAAATCTGAAAAGGATACTGAAAATAACCCTAAGACTGGTGAAAACGCACCAGATGAATTAACTGGCATAGTAGAAAAATTAAAGGATACTGTTAATCAAGTTGTTACAGCACTTTCTGATATAAAATCTACAGTTGAAGATAACTCCAATTTGTCGACAGACTCAATTGTGAAATGCATCGATGAATTAAAAGCCTACGTTAATAGCCTCCAGTCTGAACAGGATAAAACAAGTGGACTAAACCCAAATTAAGAAAGTTATGGCAAATTACGTAGACCCCGAAGAATTTCGCAAAGAAATTTTATTATCAAAAGAAAAAGACGAATTGACTCGTAGAGCAATCGAAATGTTTCAGCTTATGGCAGAAGGAGCATCAAGAAGATTAAAGTATAAAGATGAAGAAGATCGTAAAGATTGTATCGCATTTGCTTTAATGGATGTAGTAAAATATTGGAGATCTTTCAATCCTGAAAAATCAAAATATCCTTTTGCTTATTATACACAAATGATTAAAAATGGATTTGCTAAAGGTTGGAGGAAATTACATCCTATCAGTGCAACAAACAAAATTTCATTAAGTAACGAAAACCTATATAGCTTTTAAGATTAATTATAATGGGTGATATTAAGTCAAATAAACCATCGCACAAGAGCGGTTATAGACAGGGGTATTACAAATTAGCTAATCCCGAAAAATATATTGGTGATCCAAGTAAAATTATATACCGCTCTTCATGGGAACATCGTTTCTGTCGTTACTGTGATACATCGCTGTCGGTATCAAAATGGTCATCAGAACCAATAGGTGTAAAATACATCAGCCCAATAGATCATAGGGAACATACTTATTATGTTGACTTCTATATGAGAATTATGGAAGGCGATAAACCTATTGACTGTTTTGTTGAAGTTAAACCAAAGGCTTCTTTGGAAATGCCAATTCTTGAAGGAAAGAATCTGACAACTAAAAAATTAAAGGGGTACAATTACGCACTTAAGACATATATTATTAACCGAGCAAAATTTGCAGCAGCAAAAGCTTTTTCAGAAAGCCGCGGTTATAAGTTTTTAGTAGTAACTGAAGATTTCTTATTTAAAGTAGAAAAATGAAAAGCCCTCTAGAAGTTTATAAAGAACAGGATAATAAAGGAAAGCTTCGTAAAGAGGCTTTCCAATTTTTCAACGAAAAGTATTTCAAGAAACCGTTTCAAGAACATGGATTTTTAGAAACGGAAGAAAGATTCGCTGTTAGGAAAATGAAAACATTTATACCTGGNCGTATCTATACTTGGAAGTATAATCCTCTCTATAAAGATTTTCTTGATTTTTACGATACAAGACCGATGGTTCTTGTTCATAGTCAGTTTGTTGCTAAAAATGGCAATATGATAGTCCAAGGTTTAAATCTAAACTTCTTACCTGAAAAGGCTCGTGTACAAACACTAGAGTATTTTTTCAGAACATATCAATCTGATCTTGAAGAAGCTGAGAAATTAGCAAATAAAGATAGACCAGGTTTCTTAAGAACAGCTTGGAAGTATTTAACTGATTGGTACTTCACAATTAAAATCTTTAATAATGTAGCAAAGATTGGTTATCAATTTGCATATAGGAACTATATAATGAACCGAGTAATGCAACCTGTTATTATTGAGTTTGAGGATTGGGAAATGATTCCGTATTTCATACCTAAAGAATTTAAAGGAAAATCTGTAGGTCAAGTTTGGGGCGAGTACCTAAAAGCAAGACCAGAATTGAATAAAGAAAAAGTTAACCAACAAGAATCAAAAATTAATCAGAAAAAATACAAGAAACCTAGATAAAATATATACAAAAACTAAAAACAAATTATGGCAGGTTTTATTGATAGAATAGGGGTCAATCCTATATTCGGACAAATATCTAAAAGTTTAAAAAACTTAGCAAGTTTAGGTATGCGTTACGACGATATGGTTGTAAAACAATCACGTGCAATTGGTGTTACTGAAGCTGAATTCGGTAACCAAGGCTATCTTCCCGAAGAATTTTTATATTCATTAGCTTTATCCGATGTTGGGCAAAAGAAATTTATTGCCTTCTTTGATAAAGATTATAAAGCTCGTAGAGATTATTTGAGAAAATTTGCGATGAACCCTGAAATTGAATTCATCGTTGATACTGTTGCTGATGAAGCAATTGTTTATGACGACTCAAATTACTTTGCAAATGTTGATGTTTCTCGAGTACGTGAAATACTTTCTCCAGATAACGCACAAGAAATAGTTGGGGAAATCAATCAGCAGTTCAAAAAAATATATGCTCACTTCCACTTTACTGAAGGCCACGATGGATGGGCTTACTTTAGACAGTTAATGATTGATGGCTTTATTGCTTTTGAAATCATTTATGATCCTGACGGACAAAACATTGTAGGTTTTAAAGAACTTGACCCAATCTCATTAAGACCTGGTGTTGAGAAAACTGGAGACGGTACTTACAAAAAAATATGGGTACAGTATGAAGATATCCCGTCAATGAAAAGAGTTCTTCTTGATACTCAAATCATTTACATATCATACGCAAAAGGAAATTTCACAGGTCGTGTATCATACGTTGAACGAATGGTTCGTTCATTCAACTTATTAAGAATCATGGAGAACTCCAGAATTATTTGGAACATTATGAACTCATCGTTCCGTTTAAAAATGGTTGTTCCTATTGGTACTAAATCTCCACAAAAGGCAAAAGAATCTTTAGCTGAGATGATTAACATTTATAAAGAAGATGTTAATCTTGACCAAGATTCTGGTGAATTAAGTATTAACGGTTCACCTTCAATGCAATTCTATAAGAACTACTTATTCCCATCTAAAAATGGTGAACAACCTGATATCTCAGTAATGGGTGGTGACGGATTTGACTTGAGTGATACTGATGCTCTTGGTTATTTTAAAGATAAAGTTATGGAAGATTCAAAAATTCCATTTTCTCGTTTTGATAAATCTGGTGGCGGTGGTTCTTATCAAGCTCAAGCTGATGGTATTGACCGTGAGGAAATTCGTTTCTTTAAATTCATTACTCGTTTAAGATCTATCTTTCAAGAAATACTTCTTAAACCGTTGTATATTCAAATGGGACTTCTTTATCCTGATTTAGCAGAAGATGAATTGTTTAAAGCTACTCTTGCATTAACTTTTAATAAAGATAACGTATTCGAGGAACTTAAACAAATGGACATTAACCAACGTCGAGTTGACTTTGCTACTTCAATGATGGGTATTATGGATAAGAAAAAGGATGCGACTGGTATGGACGTTGATGTTCCTTACTTTGCTCCTAAATTCATTGTAGACAAATACTTGAAATTAACTCAAGATGATATTGCTGCAAATGAAAGAATCATGAAAGAAAAAGCACAACAAGATCTAGAAGATATGAAACTTGCTCAGCAAATACAAAATGCAGGTATGGGCATGTAACAAAAACATTTCTTGATACATTAAAGTGTATCGAGTTTTTCCCAGGAGCTTCGGTTCCTGGGTTTTTTCTTATGTAAAAACTTTTTAACTAATTATGTATATAAAATATATGAAAAAAGCAATCATCATTATTTCAATCGTTCTCGGGATGAGTTCGTTTGTAGACGTGAGCAGTAGCTATAATCTGCACAGTTGTACCGCAACCTGGTATAACACAAAGCCACACCCAAAAGTACATCGCCTACATTCAACGGCTGCGTATTACAAAGGATCACGAGGTCAATTCTTTACAGTAACCAACTTAATCAACAACCGAGTTGACACCGTTGAAATTACTGACTGCAATGGGTCAAACCCAAAGTACATTGACTTAAAACAAGAAACTTTCCACAAGTTATCTGGAAATCTTAAAATAGGCAGAATACCTGTTAAGATTGAGCCACTAAAAAAATAATTGTTAATAACATAACTGTCCCAGGGTTTATACTCTGGGATTTTTTTATTAATTTTAAAATAAAAAATGGTAATAGAGACAAAAGGCATATTAAACTTTTTTCCTCCAAACGAAACAAAGAAACACAATCACCAAAGTGAATGGAAAAAACATGCACTAATTGAAACTGATTGTGATCTTGAACGATATTACGCTTGGTTCTTGGAAAAACGATTTAGCCTAAAACTAAATAAAACATTAAGAGGAACTCACATATCTTTTATTGCTGATCGTTATTCAGATACAGAAAAATGGGATATGCTAGCAAAGAAATATCACGGTACTGAAATAACATTTTATTATGAAATTGAACCAAGGTCCAATGGAGAACACTGGTGGTTACGAGTTCATTCACCAGAAGCTGAAGATATTCGAGAAGAATTTGGGTTATCACGAGATCCTTTTTATGCACTGCATCTTACATTAGGTCACGCAAATAACAAAAACATTGAGCATAGCTGTTACATATTAGAAGTATGTATGATGTTTAATCTTCTTACGTCTAATGATAGAGAAGATTTAAGTAAGCATGAAATTGTTAATAACTTTGAGTAATTAAATTTGCATAACCCAAATAAAAGTATTATATTTAACTATAATTAAAAATAAACAATATGTTAGAAGTAAAAATTGACGGGATGTGCGCGTGGGATGAGTTAGCATATAATCCTACTTTTATTGAAGATCTTAAGACTCGAGTTGTTGAATGTAGAAAAGATTTTCGTTTTGGTGATGGGCAATATGATGGCCGTAGATATTATGATACTGATAGAGTTGTAAAATCTATATTAGGAGGTATCTTTATGTCATCTAGATATCACGTAATGAAAACAGAAGGACTTTCACATGATGAGTCATGGGAACGGGCAATAAGCATAGCAAAAGAATATGTAATATTAATCACTGATGAAGAAACGACTCGTATATGTAGTCGTGCTCTAGATTACGCAGCAAGTGCAGATCATTGGTATCAATTTGAAAAAGAATGGGATTAAGAATTGGAGAAACTCCTGAAGAAGGAAATAACTTCTTGCTACACCCAGTTGTAGCCGAAGGTACTTTTGATAAATCTGATTTAATAAAAGTCATTGACGCAATAGATTTGGAATCTGTTCCAAAGAAATCAGTAGTATTAGGTACTGATGATGGCAAGTTTATTATATCATATATTCCGTATGTTGATGATAATGCTTGGATCTATGGTAAAATATACGATCTTGCTTTAGAAGCAAATGACCAAACATTTAAGTTTGAAAATATTGAAATGTTTGAACACATTGTTTATATGGAATTAAACGAAGGTGATTTTATCAATTCACACATTGACTTAGGTAATGAGTTCCCNCATAATAATCGAAAGATTGCTGTTGTTATTAACTTAACTGCTAGCGATGATTACCGAGGTGGTGATTTTAACATACAGTCCACAGTTGAGATAACAACATCAAGATCAGTAGGTGATTGTACTTTCTTTCCTGCATATTTAAAAAATGAGGTAACAACCGTCACAAAAGGAAAAAAGAAAATTCTTGTTGCTTGGTTTGGTGGTCCAAGCTTTAGATAGAACTATAGTATACTGTATGAATATAAATTAAAATAAAATCTAAAATGATTCAAGAACTATTTACAGAAAAATACAGACCAAAAAATCTGGAACAAATGATTCTTCCAGAAAGAATTAGAAAAGTTGTAGGCGATGGGGCCTTACATCAAAACTACTTGTTTTACGGATCCCCAGGATTAGGCAAAACATCTTTAGCTAAAGTATTAGCAAGTAAGTACCCAGTACTTTACATTAACGTATCTGATGAAAGTTCAGTTGACATTATCCGAGAAAAAATAACAAACTGGTGTTCAACCATTTCATTGCTTGATGGAGCTGAAGCTTACAAAGTTGTTATTCTTGATGAGATGGACGGTGCCTCAGATCAATTCTATAAGGCGCTTCGTGGTACAATTGAAAAGTTTGCACACAACGCAAGATTCGTAGGTACTTGTAACTACATAAATAAAGTCCCTGATAATGTCCAATCTCGTTTCAACTGTATATCCTTTGACTTNGTATCAAAAGAAGAAGAGAAAGAAGTTATGGTTGAGTTTATTAAACGATCATGGGCAATCCTTAAAGCAGCAAACATTACAATTGAAAAGGACGCAGTAATTGAATTCGTTAAGAGAAACTTTCCTGACATGCGAACTATCGTAACAAAGGTACAAAGTTTTATCTTGCAAGGATTGACTGAAATCAAAATTGAAGATATTAAGAAACTAAACTATTCTTATAAAGATATCTTTGATATGGTTTGTGCTAAATCAGCAAACCCACAAGAAAACTATAAATTCCTAATGACAAATTACGGGAATAAAGTTGATGATGTACTTGCTTCATTAGGAACGGAATTACCTGAATACATTAATGAACATAAACCTGCGCTTGTTGGAAAGATTCCACAAATCGTAATTAAGGTTGCTCATTACCAATCACAAAGAATTACAGTTATTGACCCAGCTATTTCAATGTTAGCTGCTGTCTTTGAATGTCAAATGATTATTAATAATTAATACACAATAAAATGGAAGAACAAATTAAATTAGTAACAGTTGAAGGTAGAGAATGGACTTCATCTTTAATTAAACACACAGAATACAATCCTGATGACGCACAGTTATTCATAGTGTTTCAAAACGAAGCTCAATATGTTTACATAAATATTGACAAAAAGTTATATGAAGAATTCTGTAATGCTGAATCAGTAGGATCATATTTTGGTAAAAACATTAGAGGTAAGTATTCTTACGCAAAAATTGTTGAAGGCGAAGTACAAGAATTTGTAGATGTAAAAGAAACAAAAGAAGATGACAATCAAGAGGGTGCCTGATGTAAAGAAATACATTAAATCAAAATACCCAAAACTTACTGAAAAGAAGTTTGANGTAGTAAAGATTGGCATGCGAATTTATGTTTATGTTGTAGATAAAGAAAGTAATTTACAAAGAGCAATTATATTCAGAGGTAACTTACCAGCAATTAATGAAGTTCCTGTATTAATGCGAGTTTTTGAAAAAGGAATTGATGACGCACTAAGAAAGTGGGGATATTGTTAATAACTTTTTGAAAAATTGGTTGCATAACCAATATATTATTATTATATTTATAAAATAAAACAAAATTATGAATCTTATATTTGACGGGAATTACTTATTCTACAAAACATTGTTTATCTTTGGTCAGTATGGCTCAAAAGGTGAAAAGGTATTGAGTTCTGAAAAGGACCAATCAATGTTCATGCGAAAAATCGCAACTGATATGGCTCACGCTATCCGTACATTCGGAAATCCTACGCGAGTTGTATTTACAATTGACTCTCGTTCTTGGCGTAAAGAAGTGGAAATTGAAGAAGGCGGTTACAAATCAAATCGCGAAAAGGATGAATCAGTTATTGACTGGGATACGTTTTATAAATTAATGAATGAATTTGGAGAAATCATTGCAGAAAAAGGCTATATCGTTTCTCGAGAACCACGTGCTGAAGGCGATGATTTAATGTACCTATGGGCTGATGAGTTTTTCAATAACGGTGAGGATTCAGTTATCATTACAGGTGATAAGGATATGTATCAAGTTGTTAAATGCAATAACGTAAACTTTATTGCTGTCTACAATCCAAATTCAAAAACTCGTAAGATCGTTGGTCCTCCAGGATTTACAGAATGGGTAAAATCTGAAGAGTATGATTTATTTGATGCTTCTACTTTTATGAACCGTAGCAAAGACCTTATTCAAGAAGCACTTAATTCTGTTGTTATTGAAGAAGTCAATCCACATTATCATATATTTGAAAAGATTATTTGTGGTGATGGCGGTGACGCAGTTCCTCCAGTATGGACATGGGAAGCAAAAGGCAAAACATACAGAGTTACACCTGCAAAGGCTGCTCGTATTTATGAAATCATGGAATACTCAAAACCTATTGGTGATGTTTTTGATTTACCTAATCGTGCTATTGAAGTTGCTAACGGTATCAATGTTACATTCAAACAAAATCCACCTGTTGAGGCACTTAAATCAAGAATCATCCGTAACATTACTTTGATGTATCTTGACAAAAAAGTTATNCCTCAAGACATTCAAGATTCATTTACAGTTTCNTNCAATAAGGTTACAACTGCAAACGAAATGAATGCTCAGGTTTATGATATGGCTCATATTCTTGAAGGTACACGTTTCTTAGCAACAACACAATCTTTTGAGGCGGATATATTCTCTAAATACAAATTTTAAAAGATGGAACCAATAAAAGCAATTATACCAGAACTAGATGCTGAAGACGAAGAATTAATCGTTCAGTGGGGCGAAGATAATGAAGGGATCGTACATGATCGTGCAGTTGAAGCAGCCGTAAGTTTACATAAAACAGGAAGTCTTGGTGATTTTATAGTCATAGTTGAATTCTTTACATCTAAAGCTGATATAATTCCTTTTGGTGATATCATTGTTGACTACGACGAAATTGAAGTTGTCTTTGACGACGCAGAATCTTATTACGTAAGAGCTGAAGAATATGAAAAAGCTGCTAACGTAAAAACAATTCGTGAGTCTTTGAATATAAAAACTAAACTATATGGCAAATGATCTATTTGGTTTCATTAACGATATGTTAGGAAAACCCGCAGAATTTAAGAAAACAAAAATGCATGAACGCGGAAAGTATTTTTTTATGATTAACCGTTTTTGTGCAATTAACTTTCCTGTACAAGCTGCTGCTTTTAATCATATCAAAATCCATCCAGGNCAAGCTGTTACTTTTTGGCAAGGATTNCTTACCTCAAGGTATTCAAAAACTCCTGGGTGGATGTATGTTTCAACTGCAAAAGCAAAAGAAAAGAAAAAAGCAGCTCAACCTGTTACTGATGAAACGATCCGTAAATACTGTGAGCAATTTCAAGTATCAAGACGTGATGTTGATGACGCAATGGAATTACTTGGTGATAGCATGGTTAAAGAATTAAAAAATTATGAAAAACTAATTTCACAATGACAAGAAAAACTTTTAAACATGATGTACCAAATGCTATTATAGGAATGGCTTTTGATGAGGCTAAATTATATTGCCTATCTGAAGGATATCAGTTATATCGTAATACTGATACAATTCATTTAAATGAAACATATGTTATCGCTATAAGTAAATTTGATAACGAAAATAAAATATTAGAAGCCAAGTATGGTTTTTAGCTAAATAGAACGGAGGATATATAATAAAAGTATACCTCCGTTTTTTATGTTAGCAACTTTAACAAATATTGGCGACTTCGCCAAAATAACTCAAACAAAGCCTTTACACTATGTTACGAAAATCCTTAACTGGGTAGACGATATTAGTGGAGTAGGCACAGTCAAAAAGGAATTTCGTTGGGGAGTAACAAATCTTGTTCGCGCTTCTTGGATTGACTTGACCACGGATAACTTACAAAAGATTATCATTGACCCAAATAACGAACTGTTTGTTGACTTTCGTTTTACATTAATTGCTGGCGGACCTGTCACAATTGAAGATGTATACATTGAATATGTTCAAGCACCTGAAGCTGCTGACATATTTTTAGGATATCGTCCACCTATGCTTGTTTCCGAAAATGGAAATATCAGCAACCTAACCAAGATTGAAAATTTTACATTCAAACCATATCTTGTTAACCCTGCAGTTGTCCTCTATAAAGAATTAGCTTATACAATTAATAGACTATTTGGTCATGATGTATTGTACGCGAGAGCGGTTCCAATGGCTATTGGTAGGGATGTAGTATTACATGAATGGACTTTATCTGACGTTGACGAACCTTGCTGTATTAAAGTTGTCGTTGACAAAAATGAATTCCCAGATAACAAGATAGATTATAACCCAATGGGTATGGACTTTGAATTTCCGTTTGAAGTTCAAATCGTAAAAGAATACTTTGAGGAAATCTTTGGTATTGGAACTGGACCACAAAAACGTGACATTGTTTACTTTCCATTAACGAATCGTATTTATGAAGTTGAAAGTTCATACTTATGGAAAGACATTATGCAACAAAATGTTTACTGGAAAGTATCACTTATCAAGTACGCACCAAAATCAAATCGTTACGAACCACAAGACTTACGAGAATATCTTGCTGATATCTCTACTGACTTTACTGAAGAATTTGGAGAAGAAGTTACAGAACAAGAATTAAAAATCACTAAGCCACAACAATATGATCCTAAAATTGGATCTCGTGATTATGACCCTACTCGTTTAAATATCAATAATGATTTAAACATTACACAAGCATTCTTTAAAAATTACAATGTAACAATATCAGAATCACAATATGACTTAAGGTCAATTTTTGATACGACAAAAGATGTTACAGCAATAACGTATAGAGCAACTAATGAATTTACTGATGCTGAAGATAGACTTCTTATGGGATGGTTCCAAGGAATTAAACCAAAAGTTAATCCTACTCGTGATAATGTTAAAGGCCAACTTGCAAAAGGAGTCCCAGCAAATGGTATAACACCACTTTCATTTATCATTAGCCCTAAACGAAACTATAAAGTAGGTAACCTATTAAAGATCACAAGGTTTAATGGTTTAAGTCTATACGGAAATCATATAGCAACAACTCCAGTAACAGGAGGCTATGTTATCACAATTGGTGTTAAGACTGAAATCATTACTTTCTTAGATACATATTATCCAGGATGGGCAAGTACTTCAATCACAAGTGGATATGTTGTTGAACCTGATTATGAAACTATAATGTTAAACGGATGGGATTCAGTTAGTGAAACTGGTTGGAAATTATCATTATACGCAAATCGTTATTTTGTATTCAGATCTACGGTTGATGATTTNCTTTTNNTTCTGCCTAATGATTTAACTGAATCAACTTGGTATGGATATGTATTTAATATCAGCAATTTCTACCAACAAGCGTCACTTGATGTTTGGACTAGGAAATGGACTGAAAATGATTTGACTCCAAATATGACTACAAATTTAGAAAATATATACTCTAAGTCCGAAGTTATAACAAAAGCGGATCGTACAGCAAGTACAGGTTTAATAAAATATACATTAACCGCAAGTAATATGCTATACACAAACATTCGTTTATTCAAACAGATTGAAACTGATCTTAACAAACAAATAATTATGCTTAACCAAGCGATCGTTCAAGATGCGCAATACGCAATTATCATTGATAACGCAATCCAAAGATTGAACTTACCTTGGATAGCAAACACTAAATAATATGAGAAAACCTACAGAAGAAAGACAGAGAGAAATAGAAATGCGTGATGAATTGGAAAGACTTATCAGTCAAGACGCAAATGATATTAAGACTCTAGTTTCACAAGCGGAAAAGATTTTACCAGCAAGACCTCAAACAGGCTTTTTGAACTATCATGAAGTAAAAGAAGTCTCAGATAATAAAGCAACTGATATCGTTGATGCAATTGCTAACTTTTATCTTGATACAAGAATTATAAAAGAAATACCTTATGTAAGAGAAAAGAACGGCGTTGATAAATTAACCGTATCTAACTTACTATTCCAAATGAAAACTGCAGAACACGCAATCATTAAACTTTTGGAAGAAATTGATAATGGGAATACACACCCAAGAACATTTGAAGTTTTAGCTTCTCTTCAACGTTCAAAAATGGAAATTGTAAAACATCTTGCACAATTCATGGTAATCATGGAGCAAAATTACAAAAACTTAAAAGAAGATTATCGTGTGAAGAAAGCGGAATCTTCTGAATCGTTACAAGAAGGTGACATAACAATTGAACATTCTGAAACACAAACACAGTTCCGTGGCACAAAAGGTTTAATGGATGTTATCCGTCAAGCAATACCTGAAACAAAAGCAACTGCTGCATTAAAAGACGAAGAAGAAGATGGCGAGCAGAGGTAAGATATGGAACACAAAACGAATTGCTGAAGAAATTGAGCGAATAGACAATGGTATACCTGCTGACTATTCCCCTTTTTATGACGGTGACACAACAGTAAAAGCAGCTGAATTAGTTTTTGAGTATGCACAATTAGAAATTGAGGAACTTGCTCGATGCGCAGCTGATGTTGTTTACTTTGGTGAAAAGTATTGTTTCTCGATGACCGATGAAGGTATTAGACAAATCAAACTACGTTCTTACCAAAAACAAATGTTAAAAGATTTTCAAGAAAATCGGTTTAATGTAATGTTAGCATCACGTCAGATTGGTAAAACTGTAACATCTTCAATTTTCATTGCTTGGTATTTATGTTTTCACTATGAAAGAAACGTAATGGTTGTAGCAAATAAATTAGCAACAACTAATGAGATCATTGATAAGATTAAGATTATCTTGAAGAACCTGCCTTTCTTTATGAAGCCAGGAACAATCAGCGGTGGGGTTACAGGTATGAAATTTGATAACGGTAACCGTCTATTCTCACAAGCAACAACTAAAACTGCAGCAATCGGATTTACGATTCACCTTTTATTTGCCGATGAGTTTGCCCACATACATTCTAACTTCTTATTGCCTTTTTACCGTTCTATTTACCCAACATTATCATCTTCGCAAATTTCAAGAATCATTATATGTTCAACACCAAATGGTATGAACTTGTTTTACGAAATTTATCAAGCAGCAATAGAATGTAAGAATGCGTATAACGCAATTAGGGTTGACTGGTGGCAAGTACCTGGCAGAGACGATGAATGGAAAAGACAAGAAATTGCCAACTTAGGTAGTGAGGAATTATTTAATCAAGAATACGGAAATCAATTCTTAGCAAGTTCAAGATTATTACTTTCATCAAAAATGCTAGAGTTCTTAAAACGAACTTCACAAAAGTATGTTATGAAAGAAATGGAAGACTTTCTTGATTACCCAGAATTAGGTGAGTCAATTAAATGGCATCCTAATTATGATCCTAATCGTAGAGAAGCTAAAGATGAACGAATCGTTTTTGCAGTTGACATTGGTGATGGTGTAGGCCGTGACTATTCTGTAATTAACATATTTAGATTAGAATCAAAATCTCCAGCAATGGTTCGTAAGACTAAAGACTGGAGCGATGAAACTGCTTTCTTTAGATTAAAACAAATTGGTCTATTCCGCTCAAATGTTTTATCAGTTGAGGAAATGTCTAAAGCTTTGGAGATTCTTGTCTTTAACATTTATCATTGTGAGAACTGTAAAATTGTAATGGAGATTAACTTTAAAGGAAATCTTGTCTTTGAAAGAATGAGCCGTAATGCTGATTTTTATCCAGAGATATTTCTTTACACAAAGCATTCAATCAATAATGATAATTTAAAACTTGGTGTTAAAATACAAAAGGATAATAAAGAATCTTATTCTCGTGAATTGAGAAACTTAATTGATAACCGAAGAGTTGTTATTAACGAATCCACAACATTTTTAGAATTATCGTCATTTGGTATAAACAGTCAAGGCCGATATGAAGCTCAGTTAGGAAACGATGATACAGCAATGTCTTGCGTAAACCTAGTTACTTATTTTGAGTCAACCGACTTTTATGAAATGGTTGAAGACCTATATGATTTTTCAAGTCATGAAGTTAAAAAGGCAGTTGAATTCCGTATGGCTGCTGGCGATAAAGGCAACGATGATATGATGGATATGTTTAGAATTATTGGTGATATTGGAAATGCTAATAAAGGATATACGCCAGCAAGTAAGCCAGCCACAAATAAAGCCAATGGGTTTTCAAGTAATAATAATATGTTTAAGTCGTAAGAACTTGTTAAAAAAGACGGATTCATTACGAATATATAAAATCACAGGGAATTAGAATTTCCAAATAAAATAATAGAACAAAAGAATGGCTAAAATCACTCTTGATCTTAACAGATTTAAAGCATCAGGTGTATACACAGTTGAGTTTGATGCTTCTGAAAGAATTGTAATATCTACACAGACTATTCGTTTGGTTGTTGGATTTTCAAGAACGGGACCGTTTAACGCGCCTGTGTTCTTGAGAGACATCCGTCAATCGAGAAGAATCTTCGGTACGATAGACTCAAAACTTGAAGCTCGTGGATCTTTTTTCCATAGAGCAATTGAAACTTGTTTGGCTGCAGGACCTATCTTTGCATTAAACTTGTTGGCTTTAAATAACGTACCGGTGACTGAAGGTGGAGACGCTGTTGATTATCGTTCATTTGCTTTAGCGGCAAACGAAATGAATGGTAACAATACACGTGCACTTTATGCATCTTTCTATAATAAAGAAAGATTCTGGTTCCCAGACGTAGAATATTTNCAAGCAACAGTTGACAGTAAAGCTGCTAACGCAGGACGTTTATTTAACGTCGTAAACTTAGGGCAACAAGTAAATAGCGTTATTATCCGTAAATCGGTAAACGCTTCAAAATACAACTTACCAGCTGATGAGTATTACGATGCAGATTCTAAACCTGCATACATATATGGTAAAGATTTTATGTCTGACTATTTTGTCGACGTATATGTTGTTAAAGGTAACTGGACTGATTACTCTAATTTGTCTAAAGATCCTCTTTACAGCAAATACTTTGACTTAAGAGGCCTTATGGCTGATAAGTTAGAAACTTTCTTATCATTAGACGGTATCACAATGGTTGGTGCTTTCACAGGATGTATTATTCCTGACTTTATTGATAATGCTGGATCTAACCAATCAATTGATACTATCGTTAATTCTAACGTAGCATTAACTGGGTTATTCTTGAACATCAATGAGAATGCACTTATGGATTATGAAAATTCTAAGTATAAAGTTGATATGATCGGTAATACATTAATTGATACTACTGATGATACAATTGACTTCTTATCTTATAATACTCCTATCAAAAGTACTTTATCTTACGAGTCTAAAAATGTTGATTACCTATTAGGTCTAGCTGAAACTGACATCGAGTTAGTAACACAAGATTTTAACCCAAGTGGTAACTCAGTTGCGCCATACGTTAAATCGTTTCCTTACGGAGGTACAAGCGGTAAATTTGGTAACGTTTTAGTTTTACCTAAACCAGTTCCATCTGATACTATTTTTACTCCTGCTCAATGGGAAGCACTTGGTGATAACTTAACTACAAATTCATTAATTAGAACTTTAGGTTCTTCAACTATTAATGATAGTGCTACACCAAATGATTTCGTTAAAGTACAAAATGTAATTAACACAGGTAGTGAATTACTTATTCAATTAAGTACGCCGTTACATACTGACGTTAACTATGAATCATACGCAGGTGTTGCTGAAGATAACTACATTGGTGTAACAACAGCTTCTGCTGTTCCTACTGTAGCAAACACTATTGTTGTTAATGATTTTGTTGCTGGCGATGCAATTGTTACAATCGGTTCAACTACACAAGCAACAACAAAAGGACAAGCAATTGCTACTTTAACTGCTCCTGTAACTAATACAATTGCTGGTGCTACTGACGGTTCTTATTCTGCTGTAGCTCAGTTATCTACAACAGGTACTGGTTCTGGTGCAACTTTTAGTGTTACTGTTGCAGGTGGCCTTGTTACTGCTGTTACATTAACAGCACTTGCTCCAGGCGTTGGTTATAAAACAACAGATGTTATTACAATTAACACAGCAACATTTATAGGTTCTGGTACAGGTACTTTAACAATTTCTCCTGCTACGCTTGTTCCTGTTACTTACACAGCTGTTGCATCAACTACAACAGGATCTGGGACTGGTGCAACATTTAATGTTACATATAGTTTATCAGGTGCTAGAACAGTTACTGTTGCTAACGGTGGAACATTATATCAAGTAGGTGACGCAATCACAATACCTCTTGCTAACGTAGGTGGAGCTCCTGCTGTAAATATTACTTTTACTGTAGCATCTACTTCTGCTGGTGTTTCGTTAAACACAGGAGATATCGTTTTGATTGAAGCTCCAGGATATGCTAAATATTTTGAAGTCAATGCTGTTACTCCAGGATCTGGAACTACTTCATTTACTGTTAAAACAACATTAACTTCCGGTGCTCCTTTCTACATTGACAAATGGGCGGTTAGCGGATTTGCTGCTGATGAGTTTGCAGCTTACCAACAACCATCTGTAATTAAAGTTACATTGTTTGACATTACTGATACAGCTACTGAATACTTATGGGCTAATTTAGGAATTTCTGGAAATGCTTTCGGATACATTCTTGAACCACAAGCTGCATTTAATAATATCTTAGGATTGGGACAAACTGCTGTTAACGCAACAGAGAATGAAGTTCTTGTTTATGATAACACTGGTACTGCACCTGTATTAATTGCTGGTACTTGGTACATTGAAGACGGATCGTCTACATTCCCAGGTGTTGATAAAAATAAATACACTAGTGGTACATTAAATACTGACTTTGGAAATGTTCGTATCGTAGGTGCTTCTAACGCTAACCCTTTTAATGGTTTAACGCTTAATGATGATATCCTTGTATATTTGCCTAATGGTAATGTGTTTAACGGTAAAGTTAATTCCACATCTGCTACTGTAGGTGCAACTACATATAATTTAGATACAACAGATATTTACCAATACATGTATGTTGAAGCTTACCCAGGTTCTAAACTTGCTAAAAACATTAAAGGTTCTTTAATGATTGACGGTGATAGAGTTCAATACGCTGCTGGTTCTTCTCAATTTAATTACTTGAACGTAACTCAAAAATGGGGTAAAACTATTAATGCATATTCAAAAATTGCTTATGGACTTATAGGTTCTTCAATCCAAGAATATGCTGACACTGATTTAGAAGTTTCTTCATCTAATTTTGCTGGTGTTGATAATACTTTCCTAGACGGTGTAATTGTGGATGGAACTAATCCGGTAAATGAATTTGTTGTTTATTCATCACAAGCTAAAAACATTAGTGATAACGTTGCTATTGAATCTACGCTGTTTGGAGGTGGTAAAAAATTCAAACTTAATGCAACTAACGCAAATAAAATTCAAGTAGGTGACTTCCTTGTTAATAACGATGTTGATTCTCCAAAATTAATTAGAGTTATAACAAAAGTTAAGAAACTTGATCCTGCTCTTGGAACTCCTTATTACGAGTACACTACATTAGAGGCTCCTAAAGTTTCAACTGTTTCAGGTATTAATTACGTGACAAGATTTACTCCTATCCAAAAATTTGCAGACAGATTCCAATTCACTGCTCTTTCAGGATTCAAAATGACAGACTTCCACTTACCTGGAACTCCTGCTCAATTAGAGAAAATCTTATCTGTTCTTGAACTTACAAATGTAGGTGTTACACTTGAAAGTAAAGATGTTATTCAATATCGTTACGTTGTCGATACGTTCAACGGTGGTCTTGTACCTCACATGGGTCCAAAACAATACCTAAGCCGTTTAGCAATGAAGAGACAACAATGTATGGCAATCTTGAATTCTCCATCTATGGCTGAATTCCAAGCAAGTACAGACCCACGATTCACTGAATTGCCTGATGCTTCTACAGGAAATCCAAAACCTGTATTAAATACTGAATATATCGCTACTGGTGGTAACTTAACATTAGGACCAAGTTTTACTTGGAGTTTACCTGATGAAGAGAACGGTGCTAAATTTATTGGTGTCTTCACACCTAACATTATTATCCGTGAGGATGGTAAAAATAAATCTATCCCGCCTGCTGCTGACGTATCAAACAACTTTATCCGTAAATTCATTAACGGTGAACCTTATGGAATTGTTGCTGGTCCTCGTCGTGGTGTTATCTCGAATCCGAAATTTGTGAAAATGGAATACGACTTCTTATTGAAAGATCGTGAATTCTTGGAGCCTGCGGGTCTTAACCCAATCGTTGTAGTTCGTAATGTAGGTCCTATGATCTTCGCTAACCAAACTGCATACCAAAGAACATTATCTGCATTCAATAATTTACATGTTCGTGATTTACTTATCACTATCGAAGAAGGAGTAATTGAAATCTTACAAAACTACTTGTTTGAGTTCAATGATGCCTCAACAAGATTAGAGATCCGTACTACGGTTGAAACTTATCTTGATGTTATTCGTACAGCTGGTGGTATTTATGCTTACAGCGTGATTATGGATGATAGCAATAACACACCTGAAATTATCGACCAAAACTTTGGTATCATTGATATCGGAATTGAACCGGCTCGAGGATTACAGAA
>JGI24768J34885_10000039_pt1 | contig 33040 bp, 25 predicted proteins | sample LakOntMetagenome_FD_34885 | JGI IMG/M metagenome (IMG submission 34885) | reverse complement strand
CGCGCCCGCCGCATTGACCCATTACGGGTTAGTTACAATACCGAAGGCTTAAACGGTATTGTTATTGACGGCTTTTATGTAGACATGAATTTAGTTCCAATNAGTGGCGTCGGCTCACTAATTGTTTTTTACGGTCTTGGAACAGGCGGAATTTTAAGCCGCGCAGGGCGCACAATTAAGACCGCGTTAGACCTGGAAAAGGCTGTAAGCCGTATGGCTGAAGAACCAGCCCCAGCTATGTACATTAAAAACAGCGGCGTAGACCTTCCAGCTGCGCAAGTGTCTAGCCTTTTGGCTAACTGGAAAGCAGCCCGCGCCCAGCGCTCTACCGCTTACTTGTCTGGAAACCTTGAAGTGCAGGCTTTTGGCTTTGACGCTACCCAAATGGAACTTAGCGCAAACCGTATGAACACGGCTACCGAAATTGCCCGCCTTATGAATATTCCCGCCTGGTACTTAAACGCTGAAAGCACTAGTAGCACTTACAGCAATACCTTGCAGGAGCGCCGCTCACTTATTGACCTATCGCTTATGCCGTACCTAATTGCGGTGGAAGGTCGCCTAAGTATGGACGATATAACCCCAAGTACCCAGCGCGTACGCTTCGAGGTCGAAGAGTACTTACGCGGTACAGCTATGGAGCGTATCGAAGTAATTGGACGAATGTTAGAACTTGGACTTATTGACATAAACGAAGCTAGGGAAATGGAAGACCTAGCCCCTAGAGGAAGTGAAACAAATGCAAATTAACTTCGACGGCAAAATTTTAGCCGCAGATGTACCGAATAGAACTATTACAGGAATGGTCGTACCCTTCGGCGTTTCTGGTCGAACCAGCGCAGGCGAAGTAGTATTTGAGTTTGGCAGCTTCCAACAGTTCAAAGCCGAAGAAATTATTTTGAATAAGGAACATAGCCGAACAGACCCACTAGGGCGCGGAATTGCAGGTAGCGAAGTTATCACGCCTGCAGGTATCTCTATGGCTTTTAAGATAGCCCCTACTACCGCTGGAACAGATGCCCTAATTGAAGCCGCCGAAGGTCTACGCCCCGCTTTTAGTATTGAAGCAAGCGCAGACGAATACACAATAGACAAGGGCGTAATGCGCGTAAGCGCTGCCACCTTGCAGCAAGTCGCACACGTTACAAACCCCGCTTTTAAGAGCGCTCTAATTAGCGACGTCGCAGCTAGTGAAGAAGAAGAAAGCGACACCCCAGAAACCACCGAAGCAGCCGCTGAGGAAAACCAAAAGGATACAACTATGGAAAACGAAACACCAGAAGTTGAAGCCGCAGAGGAAGTAACTGCACCCGCAGTTATTCAGGCTGCTGCTCCAATTCGCACCGCACCACGCAGCCCAATCGTAGACGGAACTTCTTACCTAGAACACAGCATTAAGGCTGCTATGGGTAATGACGACAGCCGCCAGTACGTTAGAGCTGCTGACGAAAGTACCGCAACCAACACAGGTCTAACCCTTCCTACCCACTTGCAGGAATTTATTTCTACAACCATTGACGGACGCCCAACTATCGACGCCATTTCTCGCGGCGTTTTGCCAGCTTCAGGAATGAGCTTCACAATTCCTAAGCTAACCCAAGCGCCAACAGTTGCAGACGTAAACGAAGGCAATAGCCCATTCGGTACACCTATGACTTCTAACTACTTAACCGTAGATGTCCAGAAGTACGCAGGCGCTAGCCGCATCTCATGGGAGCTAATCGACAGAAGTTCGCCAGCCTTCCTAACGGAACTATTGCGCGAAATGGCTGCAGCTTACGCTAAGGCAACCGACCTTGCAGTAGTATCCGCGCTTCTATCTGGTGGAACAGACGCCACCGCAGTAGCAGGTACAGCAACAGGTCTACAGTCCTTTATCTCAACCGAAAGCGCTGCCGCTTATTCAGGTTCGGGCAACTTCGCACGCAACCTAGTAGCGAATACTACAAACTGGTCTAATATCATGGGATACCAGGACGACAGCAAGCGCCCACTTTACACCGCCGCCGCACCTTCAAATGCACCTGGCGCAGTAAACGGTACTTCAATCGTAGGAAACGTATTAGGAACAAACCTATTCGTAGACCCACACATTGGAGCAGGCGCAGACGAAGGCATGATTTTAATCGCGCCAGAAGCTGCAACATGGTACGAAAGCCCTGTGCGCCAAGTAAGAGTTGACGTAATCGGTTCGGGCGAAATCGAAGTTTCCGTTTACGGTTACGGAGCAATCGCAGTTAAGAAGCCTTTGGGCGTTCGTGTCTACCAGCAGACCGCGTAACACCAAATAAACGTAGGGGCGGTGCTGCCCTGTGCCGCCCCTACACCCCAATTTGAAAGGTTAAACCTATGGCAATTATTAGCATTAGTGAGTTAAAGGCTGTACTTGGCATTGGTTCAATCTATTCAGACGCAGTAGTACAGCAAGTGGCAGACGCCGCCAGCGACATTATTTTAAGTTACCTAGAATTTAACCGTTCAAACATTGTGAGCGTAGAACTAGAAGACAACGTAGCAACCTTTTACACAGCCGAACCACATGACTTTATAGTAGGTTCTGCGCTTACAGTTACAGCCTGCGGAAATACTTTTAACGGTTCGCGTACAGTTACCGAGCGCCGAGCAAACGATTTTAAGGTAGCAATAACAGCTGCAGACGTATTAGCCACACCGCTACGCCCATACGGTAAAGCCGTGCTAACTTCACAAGCTACTTTGTATGATACAAACGCCAGCGTTAGAGAAGCCTGTTTAGCCCTAGCGGTAGACATTTGGGAAACCCAAAAGGGAACTATGGGACAGCAAGGTGTGGACTTCGCGCCTGCACCTTATCGCCTGGGGCGCTCTATGCTCCAGCGCGTAATGGGTCTACTGGGTAAAGACTTAGACACCAATAGCCTGGTGGGATAATGGCAGACTTAGTTAGTCTTCGTAACGGTCTAGCAAGCGCCCTAAGCGCCGCTGGTCGGGTAGTTTATGCTTTCCCACGGGAACAAATAACCCCGCCTGCATTAGTGCTAGTGCCTGCCAGCCCTTACCTAATGCCTGCAAGTATTGGCGCTTCTACAAACCGAATACACGTTCGTTTTGAACTTACGGCTATTGTCGGTGCAGCTGATAACCAAGCGGCTTTAGCCAACATTGAAAGTTTAGCTTTATCTGTTTTTAGTTTATTGCCAACCAATACGGCAATTATTAACGGCTGGTCGCAGCCAATAATACAGGAAGTGTCAGGGCAACAAATGCTTACCAGCTCGCTTACTATAGAGCTAGTAACAAACACCTAACAAGAAAAAGGAAGGCAAACCATGCCAGCAACATATATAACAGGGCGTAGTCTAACGCTCAGCATTAACTCGGTATCGTATGCCGACCAAGCAAGCACAGTAACCCTTGAAATGGAAAACAACCAACAGGTTTTGGAAGTTTTATCAGGTCGCGCTTACAAGACCGTAGACAAAACCGCAACTCTAAACGTCGAGCTTTATTTGGACGATAGTTCAAGTGCTGGAATTATTAGCGCCCTATGGGACGCGGCTAAAAATGCGCCAGACACTAGCCTAGCGTTTAGTTTTGACGTAAACGGCGACACCTTTACAGGTAACGTCTTTCCAGTATTTCCAACAGTAGGTGGAGCAGCTACGGACGTGCTTACCACTTCTTTAAGTTTTGTAGTAGAAGACGGAAGCGTAACCCGCGCTTAACTAAGAGAACAGGGCACTAAATGAAATACGAGATAACTACCCAACAGGGCAATAAATACATAGTGAGCGACAACGACGCTTGGTTATGGATTGAGTTAGAGCGGGAAACTGGTCTAACCATGAAACAAGCAAGCGTAAAAATGGCTGAAGGGTCTTTAGATATAATTACCGCGCTTTTATTTAAGGCGGCACTTATAGACAAGAAAACCGCAATTAAAACGCATAAGGCTTGGGTTCAAGAAGAATTCGAAACTTTTGACGTGGTGAGCGAAGACCCAAAAGACATGAAGGCGGAAGCCTAAAACGTAATCTTATAGCGCTAGCCGTAAATACAGGCATACCGCTAAACGATTTAGTTTCGTGGACGCTCACAGACATTAACACCGCTTATGAGTTGATAGCAGAAAGGAACGGGCACAATGTCAGATAAACAAACAGTTAAAATTGTGCCTGACCAGCGACAACTTAGAGGACTTTACGCAGCTTTTAGAAATATGGACGAAGCTAGTAAAACGGCACTTAAAACAGAAGTAACAGGTATTAGTGCTTGGTCTGCCGACCAGCTAAGAACCAGTTACGTTTATAACCCTTTTCCTAAACAAGCTGAAATAGTTATTTCTACAGTACGCCCAAATAAAGACCGTATACCTAACGTAACCATAGGCGGCAGTAAAGGGCGCTTTAGTGGTGGAGCGGTATCGGGACAAGTTTTATTTGGTTCGGAATTTGGCGGACCTTCCTATTTTCCTAATGGCGGTAGGCGTTTTCCTTTCAGGTCAGAGCCTAAAGGTCGCGGTAATGTCGGCTACGGCATTTTTAAGAAGTTATCAGAAATACAGCCGCAGCTTACTGCACGCTGGAAGTCTGCCGTAGAAACACACGTTATAAAGAAATGGGCAGATAATGGCTGATATTAGAACGCTTAAACTTAACCTTCTAGCAGACGTAGACCAATTTGGGCGAGGTATGGCGCAAGCCAATAATGATACAGACACGCTACAAAAGGGAATGTCTGACAAGTCCAAAAAAATGGTTAAGGCATTAACAGCGGTTACTATTGCCGTCGGTGCTATGGCTATTGCTTTAGGTGTAGACGCAGTTAAGGCAGCTGCCGAAGATGAAGTAAGCCAAGCCAAATTTAGGGAAAGCCTTAAAGATAGTACAGGCGTTACAGATGCTTATGTAGACAGCCTGGACAAAGTTATTGAAAAAATGCAGTTTATGTCAGGCTTTAGCGACGGTGAACTACGCGACAGTTTAGGACGTTTAGCACGTTCAACAGGTAACACACAAGAAGCCCAAGACCTGTTAGAACTTTCATTGGATATTAGCCGCGGCACAGGTAAAGATTTAACTACAGTTGCGGACAATTTAGCCAAAGCATACGACGGTAACGAGGGCGCACTAAAGCGTATGGGCGTGCCGCTGGACGACAATATTCTAAAGTCTGGCGACTTCAAAGACATTACAGACGAACTAACCCGCCTATTTGGTGGACAAGCTAGCGAATACGCCGATACCTACCAGGGCAAGTTAGACATAGTAAACCAGCGCTTAGGTGAATTCAAAGAAGGCGCGGGTAAAGGCTTAATTGACGTTTTAGGTACGTTACTTTCAACAGTGAACGACGTAGCTAAAGGATTTAGTGGTGAAGACCCACAAGGTTTGAGCAGCCGAGCTAGAGAACTTGCGGGAGAGTTCCAGGGAAATGGGGCTAACACATTAGGCGGGTCGCTTAAATCCGTGGCAACAGCCTTTGAAGATTTATTCAAAGCTTTGAACAGTTCGGACGCAGAAGGCGGTACAACCGCTTTAGAGAAAATCGCAGGCGCACTAGAAACTTTCGCAAGCGCCCTTAACTTGGTTACAAGTGCTTATGAGAAGGCACAAGGCTTAGGTAAAGCGTTTAGCAGTAGCAAAATCGGTGGTTTTGTTTTACGCGGTGAAAACTTAGTTCAAACACCATTTAACCAGCGTGCCGCAGGTGGTTCGGTTATGGCTGGACAGCCTTACCGCGTAGGCGAATTTGGTAGTGAAATTTTTGTACCTAGTGGTTCGGGCAGTATACGACCAGATAACGGCGGCGGCGGTAACACTTTCGTATTTAACGGCGTAATAGACGGGGAAAGCGCACGGCGAAGTATTGAACGATTACTACAAAATAGCGCCAGACGTACAGGAGCAGTAAGCCTAGTAGGGGCTACATTGTGACAAATTATGAGCCTAACCCGACAGTAGAGTTTAACGGCGGGCTTTTTTTTGCAGATAACACTATTTCTAACATTTCTATTAGAGCTGGGCGTAATGATGTATTAAGCCAACCGCAGCCGTCTTATGCTCGTATTGAAGTATGGACAGATGCCAGCGAACCTTTAGCAATTAACCTAAGTCAATCTGTAGTAATTTCTATAGATAAAGGAACAACTGGAACAGCGCCTATTTTTACAGGCATTATTTCAGATGTAGAAATTTCTTTAGATGCCTACGGAGAAATAGGCAGTATTGCCCGTTATTCGGTTACAGCCGTGGGAGCGCTAGCGCAGCTAAATAAAAGACTTGTAGGCGCTTCAGGATTTAGTAAAGAGTTTGACGGAACACGCGTATTTAACATTCTTTCGGAAGCCTTTTTAACTTCATGGTTAGATGTAAACCCTACGCTTACTTGGCAGCAATTACCTACGCAGACTACTTGGGCAACTTACGACGCGACTAACGAAAGTCTAGTAAATGCCCTTGCAACTACCGTAGACGTTCCAGGAGATTACGAACTAACCGCCTACAGCGGCGGCGAAACTAATGCCTACGAGCTAATCCAACAGGCTGCCCAATCAGGGCGCGGGGTTTTGTGGGAAGGCGGCGACGGGCATTTACATTACGACGACTACAGCGCACGCTTGGACAACACGCCGCTAACGCTTACAGACGACGACATTTTAGCAAGGGGTCTTAGAACTACCGCCCAATGGTCAGAAATTGTAAATGACGTAACCGTAAGTTACAAGGCAAACGCCACCAAAACAGCCCGCGACGAGCAAAGCGTTATTTTATACGGGCAATTAGCAGGCACACGGGCAACCCAATTAGAGCAGGCTACCGCCGCGCAAGACCAAGCTAATGCTTTTTTAACGTCCCGCAGCTACCCGCGAACATACCCCGAAATGATTACTATTCCTTTACACAGCCCGACAGTATCGGACGCCACACGCGACGCTTTAACCGCTGTTTATAACGGGCTACCCGTTGTAACTAATGACCTGCCAGCCGTATTTGGAACTACCTTTAGCGGGTATGTCGAAGGCTGGACATGGAACTTAACCAGATATACCGCCGAATTAGCCTTAACCTGTTCGGCGTTTTACGAAACATACCCGCATTTAGTCTGGTTCCAAATACCAGTAACGACGACTTGGGCGGGGTATACTCCTAATACCAACACATGGGAAGATGTATAAACTATGGCTTCGACAACAAATTACTCGTGGAATACTCCCGACGATACAGCCCTTGTTAAGGACGGTGCGAGCGCAATTCGCACGCTTGGCAGCTCTGTGGACACCACGCTGTTTACTATTAACAATGGTTCAAACAAAGTAGGTATGCACCTATTAAATACAACTACGGTTACAAGTGCGGCTTCTGTAACTATTGACAATGTTTTTACTAGTACTTACCAAAATTACAGAATTGTTTTTAGACCAAGCGCAGGCGGCGCTACTATGAATTTAGAAACCAGAACCGCTGGAGCTACTAATTCGCTAAATTACTTTACGGCAGTTTGGGGTTATGCATACAATGGCGGAACTGCGGGTATTTTTCAAAATAATACTTCTACTTTTAGTTTTTTACCGTCTTTTACAGCTGAAAGAAGTTCGTGGATTTGTGAAGTAATTGACCCGAAAGCTACCGTTGCGACCAATTTTCAAAGTTTTGGAAGTACTGGCGACGCTTATTATCACGGTACTTGTATGTTTCTTAATGCTGCAAGCGTAGACGGTATTAGAATAAGCACTGCTTCGGGAACATTTAGCGGAACTATTAGAATATATGGGTACAGGAATTCATAATGAGTAAAAAAAATGAAGAATTGTTAGCTGTTTTTATTGACGCGCAAACAGGTGAAATTACGGAACGTCCACTTACAGCCGAAGAAATTTCAGAGCGCGAAAAAATGCAAGCGCAAGCTGAAGCACGCGAAGCAGAGCAGGAAGCAAAGACAACTGCACGAGCAAACGCACTTGCTAAACTTGCAGAACTTGGTTTAACCGAAGAAGAAATAGCCGCTTTGTAATGACCGTTTTAACATGGCTAGCCCATAGCCCTTTAGCTTCTTTTTTTAAGGTATTTGCAGCTGGGGTTTTGGCTTGGGTACTTATGAACCCAGAGCGCTTAGGCTTACACCCAGCCGCCGCTATGGGACTAGCCGCGGGTCTGCCTATTGTTATTAACTGGTTAAACCCAGAGTACGACAACTACGGCAGGGCTAACCTAGATGTATCCGATTAAAGCACCTATTGTTACTTTTCCTTACGGCGCTAAATACAAAAACGGCACACTACACAAAGGCGTAGATTTTCGCGCCAATAAGAGCCCAATAACCGCAGCTGTAGGCGGCGTAGTAGTCCATGCAGGGCGACACGTTTATAAAAAGGGCTGGGGTTTTTCCTTCGGCGTCCACGTCATTATAGATAACGAGCGGTTTACAGACGGCACAGCGGGCTTATGGGCGGGTTATTGCCACCTATCTAGCGTTAGTGTCAAAGTGGGGCAACGTGTCGCTAAGGGCGATTTAGTGGGCATTTCAGGCAACACAGGGCGAAGCACCGCCCCGCACCTTCATTTTCAGATATTGGCTAGCCGTACCTGGTCACCAAATAAGCACCGCAACCCGCAGAAATGGTTAGACGCATGACCCAATACATAAGCGTTAAATCAGATGCCAAAAGCAACCCACCTAGTCAAAACTTACCTACAGACAAATGGCAAACTATAGAAGCTGGCGGAATTACTAAATTAGTACCTACCGAAAACAGCGAAGTAGGCGCGCTATGGGCTTGCTACTTAAACGTAACTACACCAAAGTTAGCAGGGGCTACCGAACTTACCATTAAATGGGTTCGGGACTTTAGCGGAATAAATGACGCTACGGGTTATACGACGATACCGCTGAAAAAAGGCGGTACAACTTTCGTAACTAATATGTGGCTATTCAAAGCCAAAAAAGGGCAGCCTGTAACGCTACAAGTTAAGGCTAACGGGAAGGCTACAGTAAGCACGCGGGAATTAAAGCTAAGTATTTCATAATGGAAACTTTATTAACCGTCGCGCAAGTAGCCGCCGCTATTATGACTATCGCAGGAGCTGTAGGAATGTTTGTTAAATGGGCAGTAGTTAAGCCAATTAAACTTTACATAGACCAGGCGACAGCCCAAATAGCCCCAAATGCTAACGGCGGACGCTCATTAAATGACCTTGTGGACAAGGTAGACGACCTTAAAACCATGCTAAACAATCATATAAAAGACCACGACACGCCGAAATAAAAAACTTTTGAAATGGGCTTGACACGTTGCATAGTGTTGCATTATGTTTGGAATGTAGCAAAGAAGCTACAGACAGGGCAAAGGTAATAAAATGGCAACAATTCACCAAGTAAGAAAAGCACTTACAGAATTAGGCGCAACATTTGACAAGCAGCCAGGTAAGTTTATTTACGAAGACGTAGAGCTATTAGCCCCAGAAGGTAAAGTTTGGGCTGCTAACTTTTCTAGCGTTTTGTGCTTTACCGTTGAAGAAGACATAAAGAAAGCCGAATTATGGGATTTAGTATTAGACGACATTAAAGACGGTTTACTAGATGAAAGCGAAGCATGAGCTTGGACAAATACCTAACTGCTAAACAAATGGCAGACAAGCTGCAAGTCAATAGAACTACCTTGTGGCGCTGGGAAAAAAACGGGACACTTAAGCCGCTAAAAATTGGCGGAGTGAAGCGTTATAGTCAAGACCAAATCGACAAAAAATAACTAACAAAGGAACAGGGCATGTTTTTTAACGGATTTACTTTACTTATTTTATTTATGGGCTTCTTCTTAGGCTTTGTGTTTGGCGTAAGAGTAGAAGAAGCACACCAATTAAACCGCGTTAGCGATTGGCTAGACGGCGAAACAATAGAAGACCAGATGAAGCGGGACGGGTGGTCTTTATAATGATGAGCTTCACCGAATTTTTAACCCAAGATATACAAATGTGGCACGTCTTAATGGTTGTAATCGTACAAGGTTTTATACACAATAGGAGCGCCCACTAATGAGCTACGACATAAGCGATTATGTAGACGTCAAGACCCGTATCGAATTGCTGTATTCCAAGTACCCAGAAGCTTCTATACAGTTTGAGTATATGGGCGTTATGGAAGGCAACCCCGAATTTATCTGGGGTATAGCAAGGGTCTACAGAAGCCCAGAAGACTTGCTACCTTGTACGGGTACTTGCAGCGAATTGGCGCAAGGCAAGACAGCCTTTACACGCGGTAGCGAATTAGCAAACCTTGAAACTAGCGCTATTGGGCGGGCTATTGGGGCGCTAGGTATTGGGCTAGGTAAGTCAATGGCGACCAAGCAAGAAGTGAACGCAGCGCAAGCTAGACAAGTTACGCCTGCAGCTGCCGAGCCTGACCCCTGGGCTAAACCTGACCAAGATTACCCAACCGTCCCACAATGCTTACACGGCAATATGCGACGCAAAACAGGGCTAAAGAAAAACGGCGACCCTTACGCGGGCTATGTTTGCACGGTAGGCGGCACAGCTGACGAATGTAAAGCGAAGTGGGACAAATGACGCACGCTATACGCAGTATGGAAATGCACTTAAAAAATACTTGGCAGTTCGACAAATGGGGTTTTACTGGGTCTATGGGCGACTTAGTCACGTTAAGCGACGTAGACGGGTTTTATTGTTATTACCTTGAAACGGGCTACAAGTTCCTAATGGTTGAAATGAAACATTGGGACGGCACGGGAGAAATACCGCGCATAAATTTAAGAAGTGGTCAGGCTGTAGCTCTAAAGCACCTGGCAGCGCAAAAAAACTTTACCGTGTTAATCGGTTATGGCGACACAAGCACCCAGACCGTACACGCCGCCGAAGTATGGAATAACGGCGTAACCCATGAAGTCGATTTTAAGGAAGCGCTAGCGCTTTGGTGGGGCTGGGCTTCAAGTGCCAAACGATAACGAGGTAGAGCGCTGCACCTGCGGCGCTTGGTATTACATTGGAAAGCCGTGCGGCTTCTGTGAGAAATGGAGAAACAGGGCATGAGTAAAGAAACATTAGAGAAGCTATACGACGCAGGTTATGTAAACGCACTAATGCAGCTGCGCGTACACATTAACAGCTTTATAGACAAACCAAATAACCAAATAAAGCGGGTATTTGAACTAATGGACTTTATGTTAGAAGCGATAGAAGAAGAAAAGGGTGTTAAATGAGCGACCAAGTTTGGAACAGTATTAAGGCTAAGGTTTACGGGCATTACTTAGCAGCTCATAGCCTGCCCAAATACTGCAAGGGCTGTGGCAAAACGCTAGAGCCTACAGACTTGGGCTATGACCCATACACCCATGTAAGGCTGTGGGTTACTTATTGCTGTGGCGTTATGGATAAGTACGAAGAAAAAGTAATCGACGACCACAATTTATAAAAAGCGACACGCCCCAAATTCAATGATTGGGACGCGCCGCCTGCACTTATGATACGGTGCTAAGTCTTCCGAACTTACTAATAAGTATAACTTAGGGCGTGCTAATAACACGCTAAACCGCTGTTTGAGAGCGTACTATTAGTATGGATTTATAAGCCCATACAGGCAGAAATGCGAGCTTAAAAGGTGTACTTGAAACGAGCCGCCCAAGTATTAGTAGCAAAACTTTTTAAGCATATGGCGCGGCTGGACATTAGTCCCCATGACGACCCAAGCGACACGAAGGGTTAAGTGAATGGTGTTAAATAAAGCCATTCCTTGCCTGCTCTACTCTGGGTTAAATCCTTGCTAACCTGACTAAATGGAATATATTCAAGTGCCGAAACGCGACTTAATAGGTTACGTTGAAAGGGTAAACCGCTTAATACAAGACCATGACAAACAAACACAAGAACTAAGCGACATAAGGGCATTAGCAGACATAGTAAATGAAACATGGCAGAGCAGATTAGACCTACTAGCTGACTACATACTTGACTTAAACCCTAAAGAAACAAGCACTTATGAGCGGGGTCTAATGAAGGCTTACGAGATAATGAAAGGGCAACATGAGTAAGCACGGACTAAGGGGTAATACCACTAAGCGCGAAAGCCTACGGGCTCAAGCCTTTAGAATGTACGGGAAAACCTGCAACTATTGTGGAGAGATAGGGCAAGAAGTAGACCATGTTATAGAACTAGCTGCAGGCGGTGACAACACCATAGAGAACTTGCAAGTACTTTGTAAGCCTTGCCATAAGGTCAAGACCGCTAAGTACAATTCAAGCCGATTAAAGGGCACTAGGGGCGTTTTTTCTGAAGCACCCGCACCCCGACACCTGTCCATGCTGTTTCTCTCCCCTACGCTCGTTTCGAGCCCGCCTATGGCAGAAAAGAGCAAGTCCTAATGGATGCCGCCCATTTATCGGGGATTGACCCAAACGAAATAAGCGCCTGCTTGGAACAGTCAATAAGTGCGGCTGAATGGTTAGCGCAAACAGATGCAGGAGCAATAGCCCTAGCTAGACGCCTTGCTTATGCTTTAGACACTAGCTTTAACATGGGCGAACTTAAAGAAGTGCCTGCACTTGCGGCAAGGTTTACCCAAATACTGGCACAATTACATTTAACGGTGGAAACCCGTCTACAGGGCAATAAGGAAGAAGAAAATAATGGACTTGGATATGTCACAGACTATTTACGGGTTCTCGAAGCCACGCCTACAAAGTCCAAGCCTAAAACTGCCTAGCGCTGGGCAAGTTGTAATTGACCTAGCCCAGGAATTTGGGCAGCCGCTTTTACCCTGGCAACAGTACGTTGTAAACGACGCTTTACAAATGACACCCGAAGGTAAATGGGCTAAATCAAATGTAGGCATTTTAGTAGCACGCCAAAATGGGAAAACGGCGTTAATGCGCCAGGTCTTTTTAGCACACCTTTACGTCTTCGGTAGTAAGCAAATTATTGCTATGGCTCAAACCCGCCAGCTAGCCCTAGACACTTTTAAGCAAACCGTAGATATGGCGGAAAGCCTAGAGTGGACGCGCAAGCGCATTAAACGGGTTAGCCGTACTAACGGGCAGGAAGAATTGGAGATTTACTGCCACCACTACCCTAAGAGCTGCAGCGAGAAATGCCAGCGAATTAGGAAATACAGTATTAGGGCGGCGACTTCGGAAGGCTCACGCGGTAGCACCGCTAACTTGCTTTATGTAGATGAACTTCGAGAGATTAGCGAAGAAGCCTGGCAAGCTGCCGTACCCCTAACCCGAACTACAGGCGGGCAGACTTGGATAACTTCAAACGCAGGAAGCGAAGCAAGCACGGTGTTAAACAGCCTGCGAACCCGCGCACTTATGAACCAATCGCCCCGAATGGGCTGGTATGAGTGGAGCGCCGCCGAAGGCGCACAAGTGAACCCGCCAGACATTAGAGCAATACAGCAAGCTAACCCAGCGCTAGGGCACTTAATAGACCTTGAAAGCATTTTAGATAGTGCCAAATTCGATACTAAGGAAGCATTTCAAACCGAGAGCTTGTGTGTTTGGGTTAGTAGTTTTTCGAGCCCCTGGAACATGGATAAGTGGAATTCAGGCGAGCAAGAAATAACCATGACGGACGGGCTGCCTACTTACATGGGGCTAGACCTAACCTTTAACCGTGAAAAGGCTTATTTAGTAAGCGTACAGGAAACGCCCGACAATAAGTTAGCGGTCTTTGTGCATGAATGGTTTAAGGACGGCGGCATAAATGACGTAATGTTAGCGGGAGAAATTGCCGAACTTGCTAGACGCTTTAACCCTAGAATTTTAGCTTATGACCCGAACACGGCTGGGTTTATCCAACCCCACCTGGCAAGGGCGCAAGTAAATGCCGTGCCGACACCCTGGAGCAGCGCGGGTTTTGCTATTGCCTGCGACCAGACACTAAACGCCATGAACAGCGAGCGCCTAGTACACGCGGGACAAGAAGTTATGTATGAACACTTGGTAGCCTGCGCTAAAAGACCTGCAGGCGACGGCGGCTGGAGAATTGCGCGACGCGCCGCGACTAACCCAATTAGCGCCGCAGTAGCTTTAGTTATGGCTGTCGGGCACGCTACTACGCCACAGAATGAACCTGTGATAATGTCGGTTTGACCCTGTTTACAGGTTCTCCGAGGTTCGCGCCTAACGCTTATGAGGGGTCAAGAACTTACTGGACGTTAGGCGCGACACGGTGAACAGCGTTACAAAGTGTTGCATAATTAGCAACCTAATTAAATAAACCGCATACTTATAACATGGGTTTACTGGACGTATTTTCGCTTACTTCAGAAATAAAGGCAGCCGAACAAACTACCGTTACAGCTGCAGTAAATGTATTACCTAGCCAAAACTTTGCACCCTTCTTTATGTCGCCTTTTACTACGCGACAAGAAGCTATGGAAGTGCCAGCCGTAGCTAGAGCGCGGTCTATTATCTGCGGTACAGCTGCCAGCCTTCCGCTACACGCTTATAACAAAACCACAAACGCCGAGATTTATGGGCGCACAATTTTAGAACAGCCAGACCCAGCGCTTCCTACAGCCGTAGTAATGAGCTGGACGTTTGACGACTTGTTATTTCACGACGTCGCCTATTGGCAGGTTTTAGAAGTTTCGCCAGACGACGGACGACCTACACGCGCCCGCCGCATTGACCCATTACGGGTTAGTTACAATACCGAAGGCTTAAACGGTATTGTTATTGACGGCTTTTATGTAGACATGAATTTAGTTCCAATAAGTGGCGTCGGCTCACTAATTGTTTTTTACGGTCTTGGAACAGGCGGAATTTTAAGCCGCGCAGGGCGCACAATTAAGACCGCGTTAGACCTGGAAAAGGCTGTAAGCCGTATGGCTGAAGAACCAGCCCCAGCTATGTACATTAAAAACAGCGGCGTAGACCTTCCAGCTGCGCAAGTGTCTAGCCTTTTGGCTAACTGGAAAGCAGCCCGCGCCCAGCGCTCTACCGCTTACTTGTCTGGAAACCTTGAAGTGCAGGCTTTTGGCTTTGACGCTACCCAAATGGAACTTAGCGCAAACCGTATGAACACGGCTACCGAAATTGCCCGCCTTATGAATATTCCCGCCTGGTACTTAAACGCTGAAAGCACTAGTAGCACTTACAGCAATACCTTGCAGGAGCGCCGCTCACTTATTGACCTATCGCTTATGCCGTACCTAATTGCGGTGGAAGGTCGCCTAAGTATGGACGATATAACCCCAAGTACCCAGCGCGTACGCTTCGAGGTCGAAGAGTACTTACGCGGTACAGCTATGGAGCGTATCGAAGTAATTGGACGAATGTTAGAACTTGGACTTATTGACATAAACGAAGCTAGGGAAATGGAAGACCTAGCCCCTAGAGGAAGTGAAACAAATGCAAATTAACTTCGACGGCAAAATTTTAGCCGCAGATGTACCGAATAGAACTATTACAGGAATGGTCGTACCCTTCGGCGTTTCTGGTCGAACCAGCGCAGGCGAAGTAGTATTTGAGTTTGGCAGCTTCCAACAGTTCAAAGCCGAAGAAATTATTTTGAATAAGGAACATAGCCGAACAGACCCACTAGGGCGCGGAATTGCAGGTAGCGAAGTTATCACGCCTGCAGGTATCTCTATGGCTTTTAAGATAGCCCCTACTACCGCTGGAACAGATGCCCTAATTGAAGCCGCCGAAGGTCTACGCCCCGCTTTTAGTATTGAAGCAAGCGCAGACGAATACACAATAGACAAGGGCGTAATGCGCGTAAGCGCTGCCACCTTGCAGCAAGTCGCACACGTTACAAACCCCGCTTTTAAGAGCGCTCTAATTAGCGACGTCGCAGCTAGTGAAGAAGAAGAAAGCGACACCCCAGAAACCACCGAAGCAGCCGCTGAGGAAAACCAAAAGGATACAACTATGGAAAACGAAACACCAGAAGTTGAAGCCGCAGAGGAAGTAACTGCACCCGCAGTTATTCAGGCTGCTGCTCCAATTCGCACCGCACCACGCAGCCCAATCGTAGACGGAACTTCTTACCTAGAACACAGCATTAAGGCTGCTATGGGTAATGACGACAGCCGCCAGTACGTTAGAGCTGCTGACGAAAGTACCGCAACCAACACAGGTCTAACCCTTCCTACCCACTTGCAGGAATTTATTTCTACAACCATTGACGGACGCCCAACTATCGACGCCATTTCTCGCGGCGTTTTGCCAGCTTCAGGAATGAGCTTCACAATTCCTAAGCTAACCCAAGCGCCAACAGTTGCAGACGTAAACGAAGGCAATAGCCCATTCGGTACACCTATGACTTCTAACTACTTAACCGTAGATGTCCAGAAGTACGCAGGCGCTAGCCGCATCTCATGGGAGCTAATCGACAGAAGTTCGCCAGCCTTCCTAACGGAACTATTGCGCGAAATGGCTGCAGCTTACGCTAAGGCAACCGACCTTGCAGTAGTATCCGCGCTTCTATCTGGTGGAACAGACGCCACCGCAGTAGCAGGTACAGCAACAGGTCTACAGTCCTTTATCTCAACCGAAAGCGCTGCCGCTTATTCAGGTTCGGGCAACTTCGCACGCAACCTAGTAGCGAATACTACAAACTGGTCTAATATCATGGGATACCAGGACGACAGCAAGCGCCCACTTTACACCGCCGCCGCACCTTCAAATGCACCTGGCGCAGTAAACGGTACTTCAATCGTAGGAAACGTATTAGGAACAAACCTATTCGTAGACCCACACATTGGAGCAGGCGCAGACGAAGGCATGATTTTAATCGCGCCAGAAGCTGCAACATGGTACGAAAGCCCTGTGCGCCAAGTAAGAGTTGACGTAATCGGTTCGGGCGAAATCGAAGTTTCCGTTTACGGTTACGGAGCAATCGCAGTTAAGAAGCCTTTGGGCGTTCGTGTCTACCAGCAGACCGCGTAACACCAAATAAACGTAGGGGCGGTGCTGCCCTGTGCCGCCCCTACACCCCAATTTGAAAGGTTAAACCTATGGCAATTATTAGCATTAGTGAGTTAAAGGCTGTACTTGGCATTGGTTCAATCTATTCAGACGCAGTAGTACAGCAAGTGGCAGACGCCGCCAGCGACATTATTTTAAGTTACCTAGAATTTAACCGTTCAAACATTGTGAGCGTAGAACTAGAAGACAACGTAGCAACCTTTTACACAGCCGAACCACATGACTTTATAGTAGGTTCTGCGCTTACAGTTACAGCCTGCGGAAATACTTTTAACGGTTCGCGTACAGTTACCGAGCGCCGAGCAAACGATTTTAAGGTAGCAATAACAGCTGCAGACGTATTAGCCACACCGCTACGCCCATACGGTAAAGCCGTGCTAACTTCACAAGCTACTTTGTATGATACAAACGCCAGCGTTAGAGAAGCCTGTTTAGCCCTAGCGGTAGACATTTGGGAAACCCAAAAGGGAACTATGGGACAGCAAGGTGTGGACTTCGCGCCTGCACCTTATCGCCTGGGGCGCTCTATGCTCCAGCGCGTAATGGGTCTACTGGGTAAAGACTTAGACACCAATAGCCTGGTGGGATAATGGCAGACTTAGTTAGTCTTCGTAACGGTCTAGCAAGCGCCCTAAGCGCCGCTGGTCGGGTAGTTTATGCTTTCCCACGGGAACAAATAACCCCGCCTGCATTAGTGCTAGTGCCTGCCAGCCCTTACCTAATGCCTGCAAGTATTGGCGCTTCTACAAACCGAATACACGTTCGTTTTGAACTTACGGCTATTGTCGGTGCAGCTGATAACCAAGCGGCTTTAGCCAACATTGAAAGTTTAGCTTTATCTGTTTTTAGTTTATTGCCAACCAATACGGCAATTATTAACGGCTGGTCGCAGCCAATAATACAGGAAGTGTCAGGGCAACAAATGCTTACCAGCTCGCTTACTATAGAGCTAGTAACAAACACCTAACAAGAAAAAGGAAGGCAAACCATGCCAGCAACATATATAACAGGGCGTAGTCTAACGCTCAGCATTAACTCGGTATCGTATGCCGACCAAGCAAGCACAGTAACCCTTGAAATGGAAAACAACCAACAGGTTTTGGAAGTTTTATCAGGTCGCGCTTACAAGACCGTAGACAAAACCGCAACTCTAAACGTCGAGCTTTATTTGGACGATAGTTCAAGTGCTGGAATTATTAGCGCCCTATGGGACGCGGCTAAAAATGCGCCAGACACTAGCCTAGCGTTTAGTTTTGACGTAAACGGCGACACCTTTACAGGTAACGTCTTTCCAGTATTTCCAACAGTAGGTGGAGCAGCTACGGACGTGCTTACCACTTCTTTAAGTTTTGTAGTAGAAGACGGAAGCGTAACCCGCGCTTAACTAAGAGAACAGGGCACTAAATGAAATACGAGATAACTACCCAACAGGGCAATAAATACATAGTGAGCGACAACGACGCTTGGTTATGGATTGAGTTAGAGCGGGAAACTGGTCTAACCATGAAACAAGCAAGCGTAAAAATGGCTGAAGGGTCTTTAGATATAATTACCGCGCTTTTATTTAAGGCGGCACTTATAGACAAGAAAACCGCAATTAAAACGCATAAGGCTTGGGTTCAAGAAGAATTCGAAACTTTTGACGTGGTGAGCGAAGACCCAAAAGACATGAAGGCGGAAGCCTAAAACGTAATCTTATAGCGCTAGCCGTAAATACAGGCATACCGCTAAACGATTTAGTTTCGTGGACGCTCACAGACATTAACACCGCTTATGAGTTGATAGCAGAAAGGAACGGGCACAATGTCAGATAAACAAACAGTTAAAATTGTGCCTGACCAGCGACAACTTAGAGGACTTTACGCAGCTTTTAGAAATATGGACGAAGCTAGTAAAACGGCACTTAAAACAGAAGTAACAGGTATTAGTGCTTGGTCTGCCGACCAGCTAAGAACCAGTTACGTTTATAACCCTTTTCCTAAACAAGCTGAAATAGTTATTTCTACAGTACGCCCAAATAAAGACCGTATACCTAACGTAACCATAGGCGGCAGTAAAGGGCGCTTTAGTGGTGGAGCGGTATCGGGACAAGTTTTATTTGGTTCGGAATTTGGCGGACCTTCCTATTTTCCTAATGGCGGTAGGCGTTTTCCTTTCAGGTCAGAGCCTAAAGGTCGCGGTAATGTCGGCTACGGCATTTTTAAGAAGTTATCAGAAATACAGCCGCAGCTTACTGCACGCTGGAAGTCTGCCGTAGAAACACACGTTATAAAGAAATGGGCAGATAATGGCTGATATTAGAACGCTTAAACTTAACCTTCTAGCAGACGTAGACCAATTTGGGCGAGGTATGGCGCAAGCCAATAATGATACAGACACGCTACAAAAGGGAATGTCTGACAAGTCCAAAAAAATGGTTAAGGCATTAACAGCGGTTACTATTGCCGTCGGTGCTATGGCTATTGCTTTAGGTGTAGACGCAGTTAAGGCAGCTGCCGAAGATGAAGTAAGCCAAGCCAAATTTAGGGAAAGCCTTAAAGATAGTACAGGCGTTACAGATGCTTATGTAGACAGCCTGGACAAAGTTATTGAAAAAATGCAGTTTATGTCAGGCTTTAGCGACGGTGAACTACGCGACAGTTTAGGACGTTTAGCACGTTCAACAGGTAACACACAAGAAGCCCAAGACCTGTTAGAACTTTCATTGGATATTAGCCGCGGCACAGGTAAAGATTTAACTACAGTTGCGGACAATTTAGCCAAAGCATACGACGGTAACGAGGGCGCACTAAAGCGTATGGGCGTGCCGCTGGACGACAATATTCTAAAGTCTGGCGACTTCAAAGACATTACAGACGAACTAACCCGCCTATTTGGTGGACAAGCTAGCGAATACGCCGATACCTACCAGGGCAAGTTAGACATAGTAAACCAGCGCTTAGGTGAATTCAAAGAAGGCGCGGGTAAAGGCTTAATTGACGTTTTAGGTACGTTACTTTCAACAGTGAACGACGTAGCTAAAGGATTTAGTGGTGAAGACCCACAAGGTTTGAGCAGCCGAGCTAGAGAACTTGCGGGAGAGTTCCAGGGAAATGGGGCTAACACATTAGGCGGGTCGCTTAAATCCGTGGCAACAGCCTTTGAAGATTTATTCAAAGCTTTGAACAGTTCGGACGCAGAAGGCGGTACAACCGCTTTAGAGAAAATCGCAGGCGCACTAGAAACTTTCGCAAGCGCCCTTAACTTGGTTACAAGTGCTTATGAGAAGGCACAAGGCTTAGGTAAAGCGTTTAGCAGTAGCAAAATCGGTGGTTTTGTTTTACGCGGTGAAAACTTAGTTCAAACACCATTTAACCAGCGTGCCGCAGGTGGTTCGGTTATGGCTGGACAGCCTTACCGCGTAGGCGAATTTGGTAGTGAAATTTTTGTACCTAGTGGTTCGGGCAGTATACGACCAGATAACGGCGGCGGCGGTAACACTTTCGTATTTAACGGCGTAATAGACGGGGAAAGCGCACGGCGAAGTATTGAACGATTACTACAAAATAGCGCCAGACGTACAGGAGCAGTAAGCCTAGTAGGGGCTACATTGTGACAAATTATGAGCCTAACCCGACAGTAGAGTTTAACGGCGGGCTTTTTTTTGCAGATAACACTATTTCTAACATTTCTATTAGAGCTGGGCGTAATGATGTATTAAGCCAACCGCAGCCGTCTTATGCTCGTATTGAAGTATGGACAGATGCCAGCGAACCTTTAGCAATTAACCTAAGTCAATCTGTAGTAATTTCTATAGATAAAGGAACAACTGGAACAGCGCCTATTTTTACAGGCATTATTTCAGATGTAGAAATTTCTTTAGATGCCTACGGAGAAATAGGCAGTATTGCCCGTTATTCGGTTACAGCCGTGGGAGCGCTAGCGCAGCTAAATAAAAGACTTGTAGGCGCTTCAGGATTTAGTAAAGAGTTTGACGGAACACGCGTATTTAACATTCTTTCGGAAGCCTTTTTAACTTCATGGTTAGATGTAAACCCTACGCTTACTTGGCAGCAATTACCTACGCAGACTACTTGGGCAACTTACGACGCGACTAACGAAAGTCTAGTAAATGCCCTTGCAACTACCGTAGACGTTCCAGGAGATTACGAACTAACCGCCTACAGCGGCGGCGAAACTAATGCCTACGAGCTAATCCAACAGGCTGCCCAATCAGGGCGCGGGGTTTTGTGGGAAGGCGGCGACGGGCATTTACATTACGACGACTACAGCGCACGCTTGGACAACACGCCGCTAACGCTTACAGACGACGACATTTTAGCAAGGGGTCTTAGAACTACCGCCCAATGGTCAGAAATTGTAAATGACGTAACCGTAAGTTACAAGGCAAACGCCACCAAAACAGCCCGCGACGAGCAAAGCGTTATTTTATACGGGCAATTAGCAGGCACACGGGCAACCCAATTAGAGCAGGCTACCGCCGCGCAAGACCAAGCTAATGCTTTTTTAACGTCCCGCAGCTACCCGCGAACATACCCCGAAATGATTACTATTCCTTTACACAGCCCGACAGTATCGGACGCCACACGCGACGCTTTAACCGCTGTTTATAACGGGCTACCCGTTGTAACTAATGACCTGCCAGCCGTATTTGGAACTACCTTTAGCGGGTATGTCGAAGGCTGGACATGGAACTTAACCAGATATACCGCCGAATTAGCCTTAACCTGTTCGGCGTTTTACGAAACATACCCGCATTTAGTCTGGTTCCAAATACCAGTAACGACGACTTGGGCGGGGTATACTCCTAATACCAACACATGGGAAGATGTATAAACTATGGCTTCGACAACAAATTACTCGTGGAATACTCCCGACGATACAGCCCTTGTTAAGGACGGTGCGAGCGCAATTCGCACGCTTGGCAGCTCTGTGGACACCACGCTGTTTACTATTAACAATGGTTCAAACAAAGTAGGTATGCACCTATTAAATACAACTACGGTTACAAGTGCGGCTTCTGTAACTATTGACAATGTTTTTACTAGTACTTACCAAAATTACAGAATTGTTTTTAGACCAAGCGCAGGCGGCGCTACTATGAATTTAGAAACCAGAACCGCTGGAGCTACTAATTCGCTAAATTACTTTACGGCAGTTTGGGGTTATGCATACAATGGCGGAACTGCGGGTATTTTTCAAAATAATACTTCTACTTTTAGTTTTTTACCGTCTTTTACAGCTGAAAGAAGTTCGTGGATTTGTGAAGTAATTGACCCGAAAGCTACCGTTGCGACCAATTTTCAAAGTTTTGGAAGTACTGGCGACGCTTATTATCACGGTACTTGTATGTTTCTTAATGCTGCAAGCGTAGACGGTATTAGAATAAGCACTGCTTCGGGAACATTTAGCGGAACTATTAGAATATATGGGTACAGGAATTCATAATGAGTAAAAAAAATGAAGAATTGTTAGCTGTTTTTATTGACGCGCAAACAGGTGAAATTACGGAACGTCCACTTACAGCCGAAGAAATTTCAGAGCGCGAAAAAATGCAAGCGCAAGCTGAAGCACGCGAAGCAGAGCAGGAAGCAAAGACAACTGCACGAGCAAACGCACTTGCTAAACTTGCAGAACTTGGTTTAACCGAAGAAGAAATAGCCGCTTTGTAATGACCGTTTTAACATGGCTAGCCCATAGCCCTTTAGCTTCTTTTTTTAAGGTATTTGCAGCTGGGGTTTTGGCTTGGGTACTTATGAACCCAGAGCGCTTAGGCTTACACCCAGCCGCCGCTATGGGACTAGCCGCGGGTCTGCCTATTGTTATTAACTGGTTAAACCCAGAGTACGACAACTACGGCAGGGCTAACCTAGATGTATCCGATTAAAGCACCTATTGTTACTTTTCCTTACGGCGCTAAATACAAAAACGGCACACTACACAAAGGCGTAGATTTTCGCGCCAATAAGAGCCCAATAACCGCAGCTGTAGGCGGCGTAGTAGTCCATGCAGGGCGACACGTTTATAAAAAGGGCTGGGGTTTTTCCTTCGGCGTCCACGTCATTATAGATAACGAGCGGTTTACAGACGGCACAGCGGGCTTATGGGCGGGTTATTGCCACCTATCTAGCGTTAGTGTCAAAGTGGGGCAACGTGTCGCTAAGGGCGATTTAGTGGGCATTTCAGGCAACACAGGGCGAAGCACCGCCCCGCACCTTCATTTTCAGATATTGGCTAGCCGTACCTGGTCACCAAATAAGCACCGCAACCCGCAGAAATGGTTAGACGCATGACCCAATACATAAGCGTTAAATCAGATGCCAAAAGCAACCCACCTAGTCAAAACTTACCTACAGACAAATGGCAAACTATAGAAGCTGGCGGAATTACTAAATTAGTACCTACCGAAAACAGCGAAGTAGGCGCGCTATGGGCTTGCTACTTAAACGTAACTACACCAAAGTTAGCAGGGGCTACCGAACTTACCATTAAATGGGTTCGGGACTTTAGCGGAATAAATGACGCTACGGGTTATACGACGATACCGCTGAAAAAAGGCGGTACAACTTTCGTAACTAATATGTGGCTATTCAAAGCCAAAAAAGGGCAGCCTGTAACGCTACAAGTTAAGGCTAACGGGAAGGCTACAGTAAGCACGCGGGAATTAAAGCTAAGTATTTCATAATGGAAACTTTATTAACCGTCGCGCAAGTAGCCGCCGCTATTATGACTATCGCAGGAGCTGTAGGAATGTTTGTTAAATGGGCAGTAGTTAAGCCAATTAAACTTTACATAGACCAGGCGACAGCCCAAATAGCCCCAAATGCTAACGGCGGACGCTCATTAAATGACCTTGTGGACAAGGTAGACGACCTTAAAACCATGCTAAACAATCATATAAAAGACCACGACACGCCGAAATAAAAAACTTTTGAAATGGGCTTGACACGTTGCATAGTGTTGCATTATGTTTGGAATGTAGCAAAGAAGCTACAGACAGGGCAAAGGTAATAAAATGGCAACAATTCACCAAGTAAGAAAAGCACTTACAGAATTAGGCGCAACATTTGACAAGCAGCCAGGTAAGTTTATTTACGAAGACGTAGAGCTATTAGCCCCAGAAGGTAAAGTTTGGGCTGCTAACTTTTCTAGCGTTTTGTGCTTTACCGTTGAAGAAGACATAAAGAAAGCCGAATTATGGGATTTAGTATTAGACGACATTAAAGACGGTTTACTAGATGAAAGCGAAGCATGAGCTTGGACAAATACCTAACTGCTAAACAAATGGCAGACAAGCTGCAAGTCAATAGAACTACCTTGTGGCGCTGGGAAAAAAACGGGACACTTAAGCCGCTAAAAATTGGCGGAGTGAAGCGTTATAGTCAAGACCAAATCGACAAAAAATAACTAACAAAGGAACAGGGCATGTTTTTTAACGGATTTACTTTACTTATTTTATTTATGGGCTTCTTCTTAGGCTTTGTGTTTGGCGTAAGAGTAGAAGAAGCACACCAATTAAACCGCGTTAGCGATTGGCTAGACGGCGAAACAATAGAAGACCAGATGAAGCGGGACGGGTGGTCTTTATAATGATGAGCTTCACCGAATTTTTAACCCAAGATATACAAATGTGGCACGTCTTAATGGTTGTAATCGTACAAGGTTTTATACACAATAGGAGCGCCCACTAATGAGCTACGACATAAGCGATTATGTAGACGTCAAGACCCGTATCGAATTGCTGTATTCCAAGTACCCAGAAGCTTCTATACAGTTTGAGTATATGGGCGTTATGGAAGGCAACCCCGAATTTATCTGGGGTATAGCAAGGGTCTACAGAAGCCCAGAAGACTTGCTACCTTGTACGGGTACTTGCAGCGAATTGGCGCAAGGCAAGACAGCCTTTACACGCGGTAGCGAATTAGCAAACCTTGAAACTAGCGCTATTGGGCGGGCTATTGGGGCGCTAGGTATTGGGCTAGGTAAGTCAATGGCGACCAAGCAAGAAGTGAACGCAGCGCAAGCTAGACAAGTTACGCCTGCAGCTGCCGAGCCTGACCCCTGGGCTAAACCTGACCAAGATTACCCAACCGTCCCACAATGCTTACACGGCAATATGCGACGCAAAACAGGGCTAAAGAAAAACGGCGACCCTTACGCGGGCTATGTTTGCACGGTAGGCGGCACAGCTGACGAATGTAAAGCGAAGTGGGACAAATGACGCACGCTATACGCAGTATGGAAATGCACTTAAAAAATACTTGGCAGTTCGACAAATGGGGTTTTACTGGGTCTATGGGCGACTTAGTCACGTTAAGCGACGTAGACGGGTTTTATTGTTATTACCTTGAAACGGGCTACAAGTTCCTAATGGTTGAAATGAAACATTGGGACGGCACGGGAGAAATACCGCGCATAAATTTAAGAAGTGGTCAGGCTGTAGCTCTAAAGCACCTGGCAGCGCAAAAAAACTTTACCGTGTTAATCGGTTATGGCGACACAAGCACCCAGACCGTACACGCCGCCGAAGTATGGAATAACGGCGTAACCCATGAAGTCGATTTTAAGGAAGCGCTAGCGCTTTGGTGGGGCTGGGCTTCAAGTGCCAAACGATAACGAGGTAGAGCGCTGCACCTGCGGCGCTTGGTATTACATTGGAAAGCCGTGCGGCTTCTGTGAGAAATGGAGAAACAGGGCATGAGTAAAGAAACATTAGAGAAGCTATACGACGCAGGTTATGTAAACGCACTAATGCAGCTGCGCGTACACATTAACAGCTTTATAGACAAACCAAATAACCAAATAAAGCGGGTATTTGAACTAATGGACTTTATGTTAGAAGCGATAGAAGAAGAAAAGGGTGTTAAATGAGCGACCAAGTTTGGAACAGTATTAAGGCTAAGGTTTACGGGCATTACTTAGCAGCTCATAGCCTGCCCAAATACTGCAAGGGCTGTGGCAAAACGCTAGAGCCTACAGACTTGGGCTATGACCCATACACCCATGTAAGGCTGTGGGTTACTTATTGCTGTGGCGTTATGGATAAGTACGAAGAAAAAGTAATCGACGACCACAATTTATAAAAAGCGACACGCCCCAAATTCAATGATTGGGACGCGCCGCCTGCACTTATGATACGGTGCTAAGTCTTCCGAACTTACTAATAAGTATAACTTAGGGCGTGCTAATAACACGCTAAACCGCTGTTTGAGAGCGTACTATTAGTATGGATTTATAAGCCCATACAGGCAGAAATGCGAGCTTAAAAGGTGTACTTGAAACGAGCCGCCCAAGTATTAGTAGCAAAACTTTTTAAGCATATGGCGCGGCTGGACATTAGTCCCCATGACGACCCAAGCGACACGAAGGGTTAAGTGAATGGTGTTAAATAAAGCCATTCCTTGCCTGCTCTACTCTGGGTTAAATCCTTGCTAACCTGACTAAATGGAATATATTCAAGTGCCGAAACGCGACTTAATAGGTTACGTTGAAAGGGTAAACCGCTTAATACAAGACCATGACAAACAAACACAAGAACTAAGCGACATAAGGGCATTAGCAGACATAGTAAATGAAACATGGCAGAGCAGATTAGACCTACTAGCTGACTACATACTTGACTTAAACCCTAAAGAAACAAGCACTTATGAGCGGGGTCTAATGAAGGCTTACGAGATAATGAAAGGGCAACATGAGTAAGCACGGACTAAGGGGTAATACCACTAAGCGCGAAAGCCTACGGGCTCAAGCCTTTAGAATGTACGGGAAAACCTGCAACTATTGTGGAGAGATAGGGCAAGAAGTAGACCATGTTATAGAACTAGCTGCAGGCGGTGACAACACCATAGAGAACTTGCAAGTACTTTGTAAGCCTTGCCATAAGGTCAAGACCGCTAAGTACAATTCAAGCCGATTAAAGGGCACTAGGGGCGTTTTTTCTGAAGCACCCGCACCCCGACACCTGTCCATGCTGTTTCTCTCCCCTACGCTCGTTTCGAGCCCGCCTATGGCAGAAAAGAGCAAGTCCTAATGGATGCCGCCCATTTATCGGGGATTGACCCAAACGAAATAAGCGCCTGCTTGGAACAGTCAATAAGTGCGGCTGAATGGTTAGCGCAAACAGATGCAGGAGCAATAGCCCTAGCTAGACGCCTTGCTTATGCTTTAGACACTAGCTTTAACATGGGCGAACTTAAAGAAGTGCCTGCACTTGCGGCAAGGTTTACCCAAATACTGGCACAATTACATTTAACGGTGGAAACCCGTCTACAGGGCAATAAGGAAGAAGAAAATAATGGACTTGGATATGTCACAGACTATTTACGGGTTCTCGAAGCCACGCCTACAAAGTCCAAGCCTAAAACTGCCTAGCGCTGGGCAAGTTGTAATTGACCTAGCCCAGGAATTTGGGCAGCCGCTTTTACCCTGGCAACAGTACGTTGTAAACGACGCTTTACAAATGACACCCGAAGGTAAATGGGCTAAATCAAATGTAGGCATTTTAGTAGCACGCCAAAATGGGAAAACGGCGTTAATGCGCCAGGTCTTTTTAGCACACCTTTACGTCTTCGGTAGTAAGCAAATTATTGCTATGGCTCAAACCCGCCAGCTAGCCCTAGACACTTTTAAGCAAACCGTAGATATGGCGGAAAGCCTAGAGTGGACGCGCAAGCGCATTAAACGGGTTAGCCGTACTAACGGGCAGGAAGAATTGGAGATTTACTGCCACCACTACCCTAAGAGCTGCAGCGAGAAATGCCAGCGAATTAGGAAATACAGTATTAGGGCGGCGACTTCGGAAGGCTCACGCGGTAGCACCGCTAACTTGCTTTATGTAGATGAACTTCGAGAGATTAGCGAAGAAGCCTGGCAAGCTGCCGTACCCCTAACCCGAACTACAGGCGGGCAGACTTGGATAACTTCAAACGCAGGAAGCGAAGCAAGCACGGTGTTAAACAGCCTGCGAACCCGCGCACTTATGAACCAATCGCCCCGAATGGGCTGGTATGAGTGGAGCGCCGCCGAAGGCGCACAAGTGAACCCGCCAGACATTAGAGCAATACAGCAAGCTAACCCAGCGCTAGGGCACTTAATAGACCTTGAAAGCATTTTAGATAGTGCCAAATTCGATACTAAGGAAGCATTTCAAACCGAGAGCTTGTGTGTTTGGGTTAGTAGTTTTTCGAGCCCCTGGAACATGGATAAGTGGAATTCAGGCGAGCAAGAAATAACCATGACGGACGGGCTGCCTACTTACATGGGGCTAGACCTAACCTTTAACCGTGAAAAGGCTTATTTAGTAAGCGTACAGGAAACGCCCGACAATAAGTTAGCGGTCTTTGTGCATGAATGGTTTAAGGACGGCGGCATAAATGACGTAATGTTAGCGGGAGAAATTGCCGAACTTGCTAGACGCTTTAACCCTAGAATTTTAGCTTATGACCCGAACACGGCTGGGTTTATCCAACCCCACCTGGCAAGGGCGCAAGTAAATGCCGTGCCGACACCCTGGAGCAGCGCGGGTTTTGCTATTGCCTGCGACCAGACACTAAACGCCATGAACAGCGAGCGCCTAGTACACGCGGGACAAGAAGTTATGTATGAACACTTGGTAGCCTGCGCTAAAAGACCTGCAGGCGACGGCGGCTGGAGAATTGCGCGACGCGCCGCGACTAACCCAATTAGCGCCGCAGTAGCTTTAGTTATGGCTGTCGGGCACGCTACTACGCCACAGAATGAACCTGTGATAATGTCGGTTTGACCCTGTTTACAGGTTCTCCGAGGTTCGCGCCTAACGCTTATGAGGGGTCAAGAACTTACTGGACGTTAGGCGCGACACGGTGAACAGCGTTACAAAGTGTTGCATAATTAGCAACCTAATTAAATAAACCGCATACTTATAACATGGGTTTACTGGACGTATTTTCGCTTACTTCAGAAATAAAGGCAGCCGAACAAACTACCGTTACAGCTGCAGTAAATGTATTACCTAGCCAAAACTTTGCACCCTTCTTTATGTCGCCTTTTACTACGCGACAAGAAGCTATGGAAGTGCCAGCCGTAGCTAGAGCGCGGTCTATTATCTGCGGTACAGCTGCCAGCCTTCCGCTACACGCTTATAACAAAACCACAAACGCCGAGATTTATGGGCGCACAATTTTAGAACAGCCAGACCCAGCGCTTCCTACAGCCGTAGTAATGAGCTGGACGTTTGACGACTTGTTATTTCACGACGTCGCCTATTGGCAGGTTTTAGAAGTTTCGCCAGACGACGGACGACCTACACGCGCCCGCCGCATTGACCCATTACGGGTTAGTTACAATACCGAAGGCTTAAACGGTATTGTTATTGACGGCTTTTATGTAGACATGAATTTAGTTCCAATNAGTGGCGTCGGCTCACTAATTGTTTTTTACGGTCTTGGAACAGGCGGAATTTTAAGCCGCGCAGGGCGCACAATTAAGACCGCGTTAGACCTGGAAAAGGCTGTAAGCCGTATGGCTGAAGAACCAGCCCCAGCTATGTACATTAAAAACAGCGGCGTAGACCTTCCAGCTGCGCAAGTGTCTAGCCTTTTGGCTAACTGGAAAGCAGCCCGCGCCCAGCGCTCTACCGCTTACTTGTCTGGAAACCTTGAAGTGCAGGCTTTTGGCTTTGACGCTACCCAAATGGAACTTAGCGCAAACCGTATGAACACGGCTACCGAAATTGCCCGCCTTATGAATATTCCCGCCTGGTACTTAAACGCTGAAAGCACTAGTAGCACTTACAGCAATACCTTGCAGGAGCGCCGCTCACTTATTGACCTATCGCTTATGCCGTACCTAATTGCGGTGGAAGGTCGCCTAAGTATGGACGATATAACCCCAAGTACCCAGCGCGTACGCTTCGAGGTCGAAGAGTACTTACGCGGTACAGCTATGGAGCGTATCGAAGTAATTGGACGAATGTTAGAACTTGGACTTATTGACATAAACGAAGCTAGGGAAATGGAAGACCTAGCCCCTAGAGGAAGTGAAACAAATGCAAATTAACTTCGACGGCAAAATTTTAGCCGCAGATGTACCGAATAGAACTATTACAGGAATGGTCGTACCCTTCGGCGTTTCTGGTCGAACCAGCGCAGGCGAAGTAGTATTTGAGTTTGGCAGCTTCCAACAGTTCAAAGCCGAAGAAATTATTTTGAATAAGGAACATAGCCGAACAGACCCACTAGGGCGCGGAATTGCAGGTAGCGAAGTTATCACGCCTGCAGGTATCTCTATGGCTTTTAAGATAGCCCCTACTACCGCTGGAACAGATGCCCTAATTGAAGCCGCCGAAGGTCTACGCCCCGCTTTTAGTATTGAAGCAAGCGCAGACGAATACACAATAGACAAGGGCGTAATGCGCGTAAGCGCTGCCACCTTGCAGCAAGTCGCACACGTTACAAACCCCGCTTTTAAGAGCGCTCTAATTAGCGACGTCGCAGCTAGTGAAGAAGAAGAAAGCGACACCCCAGAAACCACCGAAGCAGCCGCTGAGGAAAACCAAAAGGATACAACTATGGAAAACGAAACACCAGAAGTTGAAGCCGCAGAGGAAGTAACTGCACCCGCAGTTATTCAGGCTGCTGCTCCAATTCGCACCGCACCACGCAGCCCAATCGTAGACGGAACTTCTTACCTAGAACACAGCATTAAGGCTGCTATGGGTAATGACGACAGCCGCCAGTACGTTAGAGCTGCTGACGAAAGTACCGCAACCAACACAGGTCTAACCCTTCCTACCCACTTGCAGGAATTTATTTCTACAACCATTGACGGACGCCCAACTATCGACGCCATTTCTCGCGGCGTTTTGCCAGCTTCAGGAATGAGCTTCACAATTCCTAAGCTAACCCAAGCGCCAACAGTTGCAGACGTAAACGAAGGCAATAGCCCATTCGGTACACCTATGACTTCTAACTACTTAACCGTAGATGTCCAGAAGTACGCAGGCGCTAGCCGCATCTCATGGGAGCTAATCGACAGAAGTTCGCCAGCCTTCCTAACGGAACTATTGCGCGAAATGGCTGCAGCTTACGCTAAGGCAACCGACCTTGCAGTAGTATCCGCGCTTCTATCTGGTGGAACAGACGCCACCGCAGTAGCAGGTACAGCAACAGGTCTACAGTCCTTTATCTCAACCGAAAGCGCTGCCGCTTATTCAGGTTCGGGCAACTTCGCACGCAACCTAGTAGCGAATACTACAAACTGGTCTAATATCATGGGATACCAGGACGACAGCAAGCGCCCACTTTACACCGCCGCCGCACCTTCAAATGCACCTGGCGCAGTAAACGGTACTTCAATCGTAGGAAACGTATTAGGAACAAACCTATTCGTAGACCCACACATTGGAGCAGGCGCAGACGAAGGCATGATTTTAATCGCGCCAGAAGCTGCAACATGGTACGAAAGCCCTGTGCGCCAAGTAAGAGTTGACGTAATCGGTTCGGGCGAAATCGAAGTTTCCGTTTACGGTTACGGAGCAATCGCAGTTAAGAAGCCTTTGGGCGTTCGTGTCTACCAGCAGACCGCGTAACACCAAATAAACGTAGGGGCGGTGCTGCCCTGTGCCGCCCCTACACCCCAATTTGAAAGGTTAAACCTATGGCAATTATTAGCATTAGTGAGTTAAAGGCTGTACTTGGCATTGGTTCAATCTATTCAGACGCAGTAGTACAGCAAGTGGCAGACGCCGCCAGCGACATTATTTTAAGTTACCTAGAATTTAACCGTTCAAACATTGTGAGCGTAGAACTAGAAGACAACGTAGCAACCTTTTACACAGCCGAACCACATGACTTTATAGTAGGTTCTGCGCTTACAGTTACAGCCTGCGGAAATACTTTTAACGGTTCGCGTACAGTTACCGAGCGCCGAGCAAACGATTTTAAGGTAGCAATAACAGCTGCAGACGTATTAGCCACACCGCTACGCCCATACGGTAAAGCCGTGCTAACTTCACAAGCTACTTTGTATGATACAAACGCCAGCGTTAGAGAAGCCTGTTTAGCCCTAGCGGTAGACATTTGGGAAACCCAAAAGGGAACTATGGGACAGCAAGGTGTGGACTTCGCGCCTGCACCTTATCGCCTGGGGCGCTCTATGCTCCAGCGCGTAATGGGTCTACTGGGTAAAGACTTAGACACCAATAGCCTGGTGGGATAATGGCAGACTTAGTTAGTCTTCGTAACGGTCTAGCAAGCGCCCTAAGCGCCGCTGGTCGGGTAGTTTATGCTTTCCCACGGGAACAAATAACCCCGCCTGCATTAGTGCTAGTGCCTGCCAGCCCTTACCTAATGCCTGCAAGTATTGGCGCTTCTACAAACCGAATACACGTTCGTTTTGAACTTACGGCTATTGTCGGTGCAGCTGATAACCAAGCGGCTTTAGCCAACATTGAAAGTTTAGCTTTATCTGTTTTTAGTTTATTGCCAACCAATACGGCAATTATTAACGGCTGGTCGCAGCCAATAATACAGGAAGTGTCAGGGCAACAAATGCTTACCAGCTCGCTTACTATAGAGCTAGTAACAAACACCTAACAAGAAAAAGGAAGGCAAACCATGCCAGCAACATATATAACAGGGCGTAGTCTAACGCTCAGCATTAACTCGGTATCGTATGCCGACCAAGCAAGCACAGTAACCCTTGAAATGGAAAACAACCAACAGGTTTTGGAAGTTTTATCAGGTCGCGCTTACAAGACCGTAGACAAAACCGCAACTCTAAACGTCGAGCTTTATTTGGACGATAGTTCAAGTGCTGGAATTATTAGCGCCCTATGGGACGCGGCTAAAAATGCGCCAGACACTAGCCTAGCGTTTAGTTTTGACGTAAACGGCGACACCTTTACAGGTAACGTCTTTCCAGTATTTCCAACAGTAGGTGGAGCAGCTACGGACGTGCTTACCACTTCTTTAAGTTTTGTAGTAGAAGACGGAAGCGTAACCCGCGCTTAACTAAGAGAACAGGGCACTAAATGAAATACGAGATAACTACCCAACAGGGCAATAAATACATAGTGAGCGACAACGACGCTTGGTTATGGATTGAGTTAGAGCGGGAAACTGGTCTAACCATGAAAC
>JGI24768J34885_10000038_pt1 | contig 33137 bp, 22 predicted proteins | sample LakOntMetagenome_FD_34885 | JGI IMG/M metagenome (IMG submission 34885) | reverse complement strand
AGTTTAGCGTACATCATTTGGGACATCATCGCCACGAAAACTTTGGTATGGAAGTTCAACGGGCAATATCTATTGGGTATAAATATCGTAAATCTACCCGTTGAAGAATACATGTTCTTCCTAGTAGTACCTTACGCCTGTTTATTCATATACGCTTGTTTGAGAGCTTATTGGCCCAATTGGCACTCTACTAAACTCAACCATGCCGCGTCCTATGGCATCATCCTCTTAAGCACCGTGTGCATCGCCTACAACCCTACTCATGCATACACCATCAGTACTTTTGGATTGCTCGCAATCACCTATATTCTCTTGTTATATACCAAATACAACCACCACCTTACTCACCTCATCATCTCTTGGGCTGTAGCGCTGCTTCCGATGGCTTTTGTGAATGGCATACTCACCGGCAACCCCGTATTGATCTATGACGATTCTGAAAACCTCGGAATCCGGATAGGGACTATTCCCTTTGAAGACTTTTTCTACAATTTACTCTACATGACATGGATGATTACCCTGTTTGAAATATTCAAATCAAGACAATCAAAATAATCACATTTGCAAACGCATTAAACAATTTTCAATACCGGGGGAAACCCTATAATTCTTCGATCCGATACCATCACTGCCAAACAGCAGTATCTTTTAAACTTTGCTTCTTAGCTCTTTTCCGTTGCTTCTTTGTACCGGGAACTGGTATGTACTTCTCCGGATATTTCTTCAAATCGAGCATCACCCGTTGTAATTCCAAGTTGGTTTTTACGATGTCTAAATACAATTGTTCATCGTTTAACATCTTACCCAAACTGCCTTTTCCTTCATCCAACCTTGATAGCATGGCTGCCAGTTTACCACTGGACACACTCAAGTTATTCAATAACTCATCTACCCGAACAGAATCTACCTGTCTGCCAACTTTATTAAAATGACCCAGTCCTTCACGCAATTGGCGATCATACTCTGGCAAATTACTTGAAAAATCGCCCATACTCTGCGCAGTACTCGCCATACCTGGCTTCAGTAATTCAACACTGCTTCTAATCTCAGCGATGGTTCTTGTTAGCTCCCTCAATACAATGGGTAATTCACCCACAGCACTATTCAACCCTTCTTTGTGAAAGAAATCATTTAATGTAGCAAAAACAGAATCAGCGCTGTTGGCCACATTCACGATTCTACTGTTCACCATACCGAACATATCACTGCTATATTCTGGGATCAATTCGTCACCATCTTCGGCCAATTCCCCAGATTTACCCAACAACAACTTCAAAGTAACACCGCCCAACAAAGCAGACTCAATCTTAATACGCGAATCTTTTGGAATTGGCATATCAGATGACACTTCAATCTTCGCAACAATTTTCTGATCATCAGACATTTTCAAACTCCGAAGCATGCCAATTTTAAAGCCATTGAACATGACTTTGGTTCCCACAGACAAACCTTGTGTGTTGTCATATTTCACCACAAAATCACGACCCCGATCAAAAAAATTATCACGGCCCATCATGAAATTATAGCCAATAAAAAAGATGCAAATCGACACTACGGCCAACACACCCACTTTGAATTCGTTAGAAAGTCCTTTAAACACGGCGATTAGTTATTCAAAAATAGTCAAAAAATGGGAAGGCAATTCACGAACGCCTATAAAAAAGAAAGGCCTCGCTTTCGCGAGGCCTTTCTCTATGAAATCTTATATGATTAGTGCTTTACAACGATACGCTTTGTAACAGTTTGACCGTTGTTGGTCAAGTTTACAAAGTAGATACCTTCGCTCACATTGGTCAAGTCGATTTGGCTTGCACCGAATCCACCTTGTACGTTATCCAATTTAGCAACTACAGAACCCATAGCGTTTACAACTGTAACATTCAAAGGCTGAGTGTTGTTCAAGTTGTAACCCACAGTTACGATGCCTGAAGTTGGGTTAGGATAAACTGATACCGCATCTTCCAACTTCACGTTTTCAGTACCCATGTAGGTATTGAAGCAGTTTGGTGGGTAAGCTACGAATACAGGACGAGATACAGTTACTGCTTCGTTACCGCTTGGATCTACCAAAGAGTAGTTGATGTAGTACACACCAGCTTCCATTACGTTCACGTTATGACCCAATACTTTAACCAAAGGAGTCAAGTCAGTAGCAGAATAGTAGTTATCACGTACGATCAAACCAGACAATGCCCAGAAAGGAGTACCGATACATACAGATACTGGAGGAGCAGTTACAGTAGGAGCAATTCTATCAACAACCTTGATGAAACGCTGCTTGGTGGTTACGTTACCGCTACCATCAGTTGCAGTGAAAGTTTCAACATAAGTACCCAAAGTGTATGCATCTACTTTACCAACTTTAGTCAAAGAAACCTGAGACTTAGAGTAGTAGTTATCCATCACAGTTACTGTGCGTGAATAGTAAGCTTCGTTTACATCATGGATTACAGTGTCGCTAGTATTCAATTCGATTTCAGGAGCAATGAAATCATCTACACGGTAGTTCACTACGAAACCATCTTCAACCGCTTTGTTACCTGAAGGGTCAACAGCGTTGTAAGTAACAGGGTAAGTAGCACGAACGTTTGTGTTTACTGGACCGTTAAATCCAGGATTCTTCGCAACGAAGATAGAACCGTTACAAGGATCGATTGAATAGATATCATCAACAAATACAGAACCGATTTGTACGTCGATTGTAGTACCGTCTACGATGGCTTTACCCAATTTCAAAATGCTTGGAGCCTTTGTATCTTTAACAACAACCAAACGAGTGATAGACACGCTGTTTGCTTGTGCATCTTTTACAGAATAGGTCAACAAGTAGCTACCTACTTTACCCGCTTCTACTGTACCAGCAATTTTGATCGCTGAAGTCAAGTTACCGTCATTCGCGTCGATAGCTACGGCACCTGCTTCATTGTAAGTATCACACTGTTCAAGAATCAATGTATCGTTACCGTTCAATGTCAACTTAGGAGCAGTTTTGTCCAAAGCAACAACTACTGTACGGAAACGGTTAACTGCTTTGTTTCCAGAAGCATCTTCCAAACTGAATTCGATGGTGTAGATACCTGGTACTGTGCAATCCAAATCAGATACAACTTTAACAGCGCTAGTCATGTCACCTTGAGTTGGGTCTTGAGCTTTGTAGCTAACACCAGCAACTTCAGAGTAACAAGCAGTTTTGGTTGACGCTTTTTCAACACGCATAGTGTCTGCACCTACCAAAGTAATGCTAGGTGGCAAATTGTCGTTAGCCAACTTGATAGCATAATCTTCAAATTCACCTACAGTATTCAAACCACAAGGTGTGTTTGAGAATGCACCGTAAGATACACCCACACGCAAGCGAGTCATACCTTCGAAACTGTTAGCCAAGGTTGGCACTGTGAATGATCCAGATACACTAGAAGCTGCAGTAGAACCGCTGCTCATGATTTCTTCACCAGCATCGTTAAAGTCACCGTCGATATTGAAATCGATCCAAGCTTTGTAGTTCACGTTGTTCGCAATGGTGTTACGAGAAACTGACAAATCATAAGATGCACCGAAAGTCAATTCAGCAGGTGTGTAATCTTCAGTGCTGTTTGTGAACATATCAACACCAGAAGTAGAAGTAGCATTCAACAATTCTTTAGAACCTTTCTTCAAAGTTACGTTGTTGATTCCAACGTCAGCAGACATCAAATCCACCAAAGGAATGCAATAATCCAATACAATCACGTATTTGTTCTTGATCAACTTCTTCTCAGTTGAAGCTTTACCACCCACAGAGTTATAAGCACTCAAAGTGAAAGTATAAGCACCACCCTTTTGGAATTTGATTTCAGGGTTTTGACTGTTTTTGGTAGTACCATTTTCGAAAGTGAACGATGTTGGGAAAATGCTCCACTCGAAAGTATTTGCATAATCAGTCTTGGTTGTGATTTTAACTACATCACCCAAGTTAGGACGAACATTGCTTGCAGTGTAATCCAAGTTACCTGGAGCAGTTGGTGTGTTGATAGTTACTGTGTTGCAGAATGTATCTACACCAGTACAAGTCAAAGCGATCAAACAAACATCATACTGACCATCTGTGTAGAACGCACGGCTGTAATCTGTAGCTGAAGATTCTGGGTTCTGGTCGATCTGCCACTCGTAGATTGGCAAACCTTGTACATCTGTAGAAGCATTTTTGAATTCAACATTCAAACCGTTCGCTGCAGGATTGTAGTCGGTTGTCCATTTAGCTGTAGGCTTCTTTGGAGGACTCAACTTTGATTCCCAGTTGATGATGAAACCGTTGGCAGTACCATTGGCATCAGATTCGAAAGTAATGTATACAGCACCGCTGTTACAAACAATCTTCGCAGTATCATAAGTTGAAACGTTGTCACCAGTGATGGTAGCAATCAACTTGTTTGCAGTAGCTTCTTTTGCATCGTAAATGCGCAATTTGTCATTTTTGTCGTTCAACTTCAATTCGCCGAAAGTCAAAGTGATTTTTTCAGCACCACAAGGCAAAATCTTGAAGTAATCGATAGATGTTTTACGGTTGTTACCATAAGCAGCATTCGGTCCACCGTTGTCGAACAATTTACCATTCTTAGAAGTACCCTCTTTAGAAGGACCCATGTAGTATTCGGTAGGTGCGATACACTCAATGTAACGATCTTTACAAACGCGTGTTGATGGTCCGATGTCATTTGCAGATGTCAAACATACTTTGTACCAACCAGTTTCACTCAAAGTGAATTTAGGATTTTGAGCGGTAGCAGTTTGATCATCCAAACCAGTTGCCGACAACAATTCCCAATTCCAAGAATATGCACCGTTGTTACTCAAATCATACATTGTAACATCGTAGTAAATTTCAGATTCATTTGCCGAAGCAACAAAATCAGCCACAGGAGCTGCAGTTGGCGCACTGATAGTTACCTGCTTGGTGATAGAATCTGCCAAACCACAATAGCTCACCAGCATCTTCACGTCGTATTTACCTGATGAAGCCCATTTAGCAACACCCTTTTCAGTATTGTCTGAATAACCGGCGTATGGAGGCGCAACGGCTTTATCAAACGTCCACTTATACTTATAACCACTGCTTGGGTTCAACGCGTTGAACTTGATGTTGGTTTTTACGTAATTGGTAGAAGTTGGAACGATAAAGTTCGCAGTTGGAGTAGCACCCAACTTCAAATTCACTTCCAAATCCAAAAGGTTACCGTAGGTTTGTCCAGTACCGCAACCGTTACTGCTGCTCAAAGTGTAAACAGAAGCACCACCGCGAATACGCATGTAACTCAAACCAGTGGTTGACCAACATGGCATCTTCAAGTTGTAGGTGGTTAAGCCCGAAGCGATGTTCGAAGCAGGATCCACCAAACACTCAGTAGTACCAAACTGACCGTCACGGTTGGCATCAATCCAGATACCTACACGAGTTCCCCATGATTGAGTAGCCCATGTTCCGCCGTTCACTGTAACAGAAATTTCTTCACTCGCAGTAAGGTCGAAACCTTTACCGGAATTCAAAATCCCTTTGTAACTGGCAGAAGCTGCCGATGAAGTACATCCAAGACCACTGTAAGACGCCAAAGAATTACCTTTTTTGTCTTTCACCGTCACGTCAAGAATGTCACCAGGAAAGTCCGTTCCCGAACCTACCAAAGCACCACCACATCCCCAGGAGTTTGATCCTGCGCATGGGGTTTGCGCTTTCAGTGCATTGGAAGAGAACAAGCCCCCCACCAAAACACCCAAAAACGCAAGCTTTTTGAGTTGTGTAATTGTTGATTTCATAGATTTATTTTAAAGTTATTTTCACAAATGACGCACTTTCTGCAAAAGGTTGCAAGGAAAAACACAAAAAATTGTGAAAAAATTGAAAAAAATCCTAAGTCTCAACCCAATCTAAATTTGAATCGTAAAGCGTTGAAACCAATCCTTCTATCTCAAACCCAATTATCGAGGGCCTGAACTTGGTACATTGTTATTACCTACTGTTTCAAGGTATTTCTTGTAATCACGAACCGCCCGATACACACCCAAAGCGATTTTCTGCTGGCCATCACCCGTTTTTAAATACATCCGATCCGTTGCATTGGTCAGAAAACCCGTTTCCACCAACACACTGGGCATCGAAGTTTGCCAAAGCACCAAAAAGCCCGCTTGCTTCACACCCCTGCTTTTAATCATACTAATTTTATTGGTGTGCGCCTCAATACCCGATGCCAATTTCAAACTTTGCTTCATGTAAGCATTCTGAACCAAACTGAATATAATATGTCCCTCCGCCGATTCCGGATCAAATCCACCGTACCTAGAATTCTCCTTGTAATCAGACTCATAAGTAATGGCCGCATTCTCACGCTTGGCAACATCCAAATTCCCCTCGCTTTTGTGCAGCCCCATAAAATAAGTCTCACTGCCTGCCGCTGAACGATTGTTGTTGGCATTACAATGAATCGAAATGAACAAATCCGCCCGATTGTTATTCGCCAAATTCGGACGCTCCCACAATTTCAAGGTTTTATCAGTGGTTCTGGTATACAATACCTTTAGCCCAGGCATACTGTCTCTCAGTATTTTCCCCAACTTCAACGACACACCCAAAGTAACATCTTTTTCAAACACCTCGTTGTTCCCGTTACAACCAGGGTCCATGCCACCATGACCCGCATCAATCACCAACGTGTTCAAACCCGTAGTAACCTTCACCACCCTAGCCGATGGCAAACCAAACAACAACATCAATGCAACCACCCCCACGCCAAAACTCCTTGACGCTTTTAATGCATATTTCGATATAATTGCGGTTCTTTCTGACATCATATGACAATCATGGCAAACTTTTTGCCGAAATTCGCCGAAACTTCTTGAATCGCGAACATTTCCATAAAAAAACATCCCTACAAGCACTGTTGACAGTTGCGATGATGTTTCTATTCGCATTCATCGCACCCGTACAGGCCCAAGGCACAGACAGCCTGTCTATTAAAAAAGACAGTATTCAAACAGTATCTCCCGCAAAAGGCAATCTCCAAACACCCATTCGCTACGAAGCCCAAGATTCCATCGTGATGGACATCGCCTCAGGAAAAGCCACATTGTATAATACTGCCTCCGTGAAAATGGAAAGCATGGAGCTCAAAGCCAAATACATCGAAGTAGGCCTGTCGTCCAAACTGCTCTTTGCCAAGGGCGGACCGGATTCATCAGGAAAATATAGCGAACTGCCAATTTTTAGCGATGGGGCAGACAAATACACCTCAGACAGTCTCACCTACAATTCAGGGTCTAAAAAAGCCAAAGTTTATGGACTTTCACTGTCGCAAGACGAATCGCACATTCAACTCAAACAAGTGGTGCGCCAAGCCGATGGTAGTTTCATGGGACAAAATGGCAAATTGAGTACTTGCTCAGACCCTCACCCCCATTTCTACCTCAACGCAAGCAAAATCAAAGTAATACCCAACAACAAAGTCCTTTTCGGTGCNGCCAATTTGGTTTTTGCNGATATCCCTACCCCATTGGCCTTGCCATTTGGCATTGCCCCACTGAAAAAAGGGCGTCAAAATGGCCTCATCGTACCCAACCCCGGCTTCAACGGCGCCAACAACAGCTTTTATCTGTCCAACCTTGGCTATTACCAAGGCCTGGGCAAATACGCCGATGCGCAATTCAACACGGACCTATATTTCAATGGCGATTTCAGGGTTGGGCTCACCACTCGTTTGGTGAAACGATATAAATTCAACGCAGAGCTGGGCCTGAACATGAGTCGATTCGGCAACGGACTCGATCGCGCCAATCCAGAATTTCAAAAGAAAAATGATTTTAGCATTGTCTCACGATTTGGGTTCGACAACAAATTTCTACCGGGAACTACCCTGAACGGCAATATCAATATCGTGACGGGTGATTTTAACAAGCGAAACTCGCGCGACATTCAAACACTCTCGCGAAACGAATTCCAATCCAGCATCAACTACGGTAGAAGTTTCGCCCACAACAAAATCAATGTTTCCGCATCGGCTAGGCATACACAAAACGTGCAAACTCACGATTTTAGACTGGAATTACCCAACGTAAACATGGGCATTTCTTCCATCACCCCTTTTGCAAAAAAGAATGGAAACAACAATACTTGGTACGAACAAATTCGTTTATCATACAATTTAAATTTCACCAATTCCCTCACAACCAAAGACACCTTAATATTTAGCGATAAATACAAAGATGTTCTTGGCACCATTCAATCTGGAGTTCGACATTCAATACCCATTAGTACCAATATAAAGTTGTTCAAAGGCGCATTGAACTTAAGTCCATCTGCCAGCTATCAAGAAAAGTGGTTATTCAAGGGAAATATCAAAAAGTACGACCCCCTTAAAAAAACCGTCAATGTTTATGATACAGCAGGATTTTTCAGATTAAATTCTTATAATTTTTCAGCCCAATTGAACACCAATATATACGGTACGTTTTCCGATTTGAAACTCTTTGGAATTCGCGCCATTCGACATACTATCACGCCCAGCATTACCCTAGGTTATCGCCCAGAAATTGATGGGATTAAAAAAGGCTGGGCAACCACCTACCTCGACTCTCAAAACAAATCCATCACCTACAGTTTGTTTGAAAAATTCGGCGGTTCAGAATTTGGCCAAAGAAAATCTGGTTCACTAGGCTTCTCCTTGGGCAACAACTTACAGGGGAAAAAGGTTGTAAGTAAAGACAGTGTGGGCAGAGAAAAAACTGAAAAATTCAACCTAATCGACCAACTTTCGCTCAGTAGTAGCTACGATTTGGCGGCAGACAGTTTCAATTGGTCTGATGTAAACCTGGGCTTCAATACCGTCATCGCTAAACAAATACGTGTGGGCGTGAACAGCTCATACAGTCCGTACGCCTACGAAAACGGAAGAAGATTGACCACTTTCAACTACCAAAAGAACCTGGGATTTTTGCGCCACAGAAACATTGATTTCAATATGAATTCAAGAATCACGCCCGACATGTTCGGTGGTAAAAAATCCAAAGAAAACATGCCAGCGAGTGTGACCAACCCCCTGGCCACAGATGAAATGGAACTTCGTCAAATCCAAATGCAGCCTTGGAATTATTTCGATTTCAGTATTCCATGGTCGTTGAACTTGACCTATGCGATGGGCTACAGCGCAGAAATCACGAATACAGCCAACAGAGTGAGTAGAAACACGCTCACCCTGCGCGGGGACATAAGCATCACACCAGAATGGAAAATCTCTTACAATTCTGGCTATGATTTCAAAAAAAGGACCCTCAGTGCCAGCGAATTTTCATTGGTTAGGAACCTGCATTGCTGGCAATTGGAATTCATGTGGGTACCCAATGGCTATGGAAAGCAGTGGCTCTTTACGCTCCGTCCAAAAAGTACATTGTTGCAAGATTTAAAACTCACCAAGCGGGTTTACAGCAATCCAAGTTTGTTCTGATCAATACAGAGGCATCCCCAATTGGTGTAAATTTTGATGCAACTCAGAAAATTCTCATTCACATTGCAAATCCTTTCACCGCTATCTTTGTTCCCTTTAAAAAATACATATACAAAATGAGCATACAAATTGGTTCCCCCGCCCCCGCATTTACTTTGTTTAACAGCGAAAAAGCTGAAGTAAGTTTGTCGCAATTCATTGGCAAAAATGTGGTGATCCTTTTCTACCCACAAGCATTCACCAGCGTTTGCACCGAAGAACTTTGTTCGATGCGCGACAACCTGAAAGAATACGAAGCATTGAACGCCGAAATATTGGCCATTTCAGTGGATTCTGTTTTTACCCTTGACAATTGGAAAACACAGCAAGGTTACAATTTTCAGATGTTGAGCGATTTCAACAAAGAAGTAAGCACCGCCTATGACAGCATTTACGAAACATTCGCTTTTGGCATGAAAGGGGTTTCGAAAAGATCTGCTTTTGTCATAGACAAAGAAGGCATCGTACAACATGCTGAAATCCTTGACAATGCTGGAGAGATGCCCAACCTTGAGCAAATCAAAGCGGTGTTGTTGACCTTGAACTAATCGCCTATTTTTGTTGAATGCGAAGCCGCATTCTAATATTAACAATAACCCTTTTGGTATTCAGGGGACTGAGCGCTCAGAAAACGCCTCACCCTGAATACTTAATGAGGTACTATTTTACCGCCGCGGAAGGAGCCAAACAATCGGTGATCCCTTCAAAAGACTTGCTCAAAATCAAGGGCATAGATCAAAAAACATATTTCCCATGTTTCCCTCAAGAGGGATTGAGGTTCAACCAATTCTTATCGCAAGTTCAAACCGGATACGACACCATCTTTGCCATTGAAGAAATGGTTTCGTGTGGTCCTTTCTTGGCCCATCGAACAGAAACAACCAACGGCGAATACAAGGCATTTTTAGCTGACAGCGCATGGATCAAAACCCAACTGGGCTTCGCGATGTTGCAACTCCAGCCAGACACCAGTGTTTGGTTACCCTTTGCGGCCACCGCTGAAAGTGCGGCAGTTCCCAATCCATATGCGCGCTTGTACTTCCAAAACAGCACATACAACAACTACCCCGTTGTGGGTGTAAGTCAATTACAAGCAACCGCCTATTGCGAATGGTTCACCCATATACTCAACGAATCACCCCAATACGCATCGCTCCAAAAAGAACTAAAAAAACAGGGTATAAAAGTCAAAGCCGAACTACCCACGGTGGCTGAGTGGTTATATTTATATGAAATGAGCATTCAAGCCACCGCGATCAAAGGGATTGCAGAAGGCAAAATTCGTGGAACCTATTTTCGAAAAAACCCACGTATGGGCGGCGGTATATTCACATTCTTGCTACATCAAGAGTTAAACAATGTCCCCGTATCGTTTAAAGGAATCACCACAACGCGCGGATTAAACATCCAAAATGAACTTTCTGAGACATTGCTTATGCCTTTGCCCAGCTTGCGGCCACCCGCAAAACCCTACCCCGCCGTTTCTCACCTTTTGGGGAATGTGGCCGAGTGGACCGCGACACCCGCTTACGGACATTTGTTCAACAACAGAACCACGATTTTAAACACCAACGGACAGTTGATTGAGAACGCATATCAGCAAGTGAATGTCTTTGATTTCAAAGGCTATTTGGTGGAAGAGCCTGCTTTACAACAACACTATGCGATTAAAGGGGGATCCTGGTCTCAGGATTTTCATTACCTAGACCCCATGGCCATCATGTTCATGCAGAGCAACCACTCCAACAACCACGTTGGATTTAGGCCAGTTTTGCATTTTTATCCGGCAAATGATTCAATGACCACGCCGTAATTCAAATCTGCGGGCCATGTTTTGTGATTGATTTAGACAGTCCGCAAGTTAAATCGTCATATTGACACTTTTTGTAATTGTATAATTGACACTTCTTTAAATTTTCTTTATATTGCTACCCTAAAATTAGCCTATGTTTACATTGATACCCACGCGAAAAGTCATTTTAACTGCCCTCACCACCATTTTGGGTGCAGTTTCTGCTTTTGCGCAAACCGGATCCTTGGCAGGTTTGGTGACTGATGAGTCTACCAAAAAGCCCATTGAAGGGGTGACCATTGAAGTGTACAAAACAGAACTTGTTGCCAAAACATCGGCCAATGGTTCTTACCTCATTTCAGGAATCGCACCAGGAACTTACAACGTAATTTTCACCAAAGACCAAATGGAGGACATTTTGGTGAAAGTAGAGATCAAATCCAACGAAACCACCCCATTGAACGCCGCGTTAAAAACAGCGATTTCGAGCATGGGCGATGTGGTGATTGTTGGTTATGGAAGACAGAACAGACGGAACGTAGTAGGTTCAATATCTACTGTATCTGGCAAAGAGATTACAGACATGCCAGCGCCATCGTTTGAGGCAGCCTTACAAGGTAAAGCGGCCGGTGTGCAAGTCATTGTTGGCAGTGGTATGGCGGGTTCTGCATCGCTCATTCGCGTTCGTGGGGCTTCTTCCATTTCTGCTGCGGGAGACCCATTGTATGTGATCGATGGAATTCCCGTTTCACAAGATTACTTCATGAACAGGACCAACGGTTCTAATTTTGGCGCTGGTTTCAACAACAACCCATTGGCCAGCATCAACCCAGACGATATCGAGAACATTGAGATCTTGAAAGATGCAGCGGCAACCAGCATTTATGGTTCCCGCGGTGCCAACGGAGTGATTTTGATCACCACAAAGCGTGCTCGCAAGCAAGGGTTAAAATTCGATGTGAGCGCCCGTTGGGGAAGTTCAAGTCCCACCCGCAAGCCCGATATGCTTTCAGCGCCTGAGTGGCTTCAATTGTATGAGGAAGCGTGGTACAATGACGGTCGCACAGGAACGCCAGACCTTTCACTCAACGGCATTCGCATGAGTTGGGCTCAGGCAAACGATCCTAAAAACCACACCAATTGGATCGATCAAGTCATTGGCCACGGATTTAAGCAGAATTACAACCTATCAGCCAATTACATGGGGAAGAATTTCGCCGTAAAAGGCATTGTTTCCATGGATGACAACGGAAGCTTCATCATTGGCAACAAATACAACCGTGTTTCTGAACGGGTAAACTTGGATTATCGCCCCATCAAAGGATTGAACATTCAATTGTCGCAGTCCTTGAGCCGCGGTACCAATACCCGTGTAGATGCTGCATGGGCCGGTGGATTGGGATCTGCCATGAGTACCATGTTGCCCATTTACCCACTTTCCCCACTTTACGATAGCGCCAGCAAATCCTACATCACGCCAGTGGGACTTCACACCATTCGTGACTTAAAGAATTGGAGAACCGTTGAAGTTCGCTCAATCAACAACGCCAATATCAGCTATGAAATCAACAAAAACCTGACTATAAATTACAGCACGAGCATTGATTACATGGATTATAATGAATACTTGTACGAACCTGCTGCTTTGATCAAATTGTACAATGGCAACTATCAGCAAAATGGTAATGCCAAGTGGTATCCTAGCTGGACGATGAACCGAAACCAGTTTTTAACCGCCCAATGGAACAAAGAACTGAGCAAGAATCACGCGGTAAGTGCAATGGCCGGAACAGAAACCCAAAGAAGCATCACCAAAAGCAAATATGTAGAGAATTTCGATGCCACAGGTCCTGTAGATCAAGTCGCTATCCCAGACACTGCCCTTCAGGCTTTCAGCAGAACCCCTTACGAATGGGCATTTATTAGCTACTTCGGTCGCTTCAACTACAGCTTCAAAAACAAATTGAACTTCCAGTTAACCAGTCGTTGGGATGGAAGCTCCAGATTCGGAAGAAACAACCGTTATGGATTCTTCCCTGCTGCAGCAGTTGGATACATTCTTAGCGAAGAGCAATTCATGAAAAAGTATAAATTCATCAATTTCATGAAGCTTCGTGCAGGTATGGGAAAATCGGGCAATGCCAATTTTGATAATTATGCGCGCTGGGGCACCATTACACCAAGCAGCAACTTACCCAAATACAACGGTCAGCCTCAGTTGGCCCCATCTCGTTTAGAAAACCCGAATTTGCGTTGGGAAAGCACTGTAAACTTTGATGCTGGCGTTGAAATGGCATTTGCCAAAGGTCGCATTAGCACAGAAATTACCTACTACAACAAAGTTACGAGCGACGTAATCATGAACGTATCCATTCCGGTTTCAACGGGTTTTGGTAGTTTCTACGACAACGTGGGAGGCATCACCAACGAGGGCGTTGAATTCAGTTTAAAAACGGTAAACATTCGCACCAAGCGCACCAACTGGACCACGAACTTCAGCATCGCCCGCAACGTAAACGAAATTACGAGCATTGGTGTTTACACGCCAGACGCCATCAGTGGAGGAACAAACGATACACGTGTAGTATTAAACCAACCAGTTGGTACGAACTTCTTGGTCCGTTTTTCACACGTAGACCCTGCCACTGGGGCCCCTGTTTATTTCGACTTGAATGGCAACCAAACCACCAAGTGGGACCCAGCCAATCGCGTGGCTGTGGGTAATGTATTGCCCAAAGCTTTCGGAAACTTGGCCAATACCATTTCCTACAAAAATTGGGAATTGAACGCAAACATATACTTCAACTGGGGCGGAAGCATTTTCGAAAGCTCTGTAAAACGCCAGTTGAGTTTGATGACCGATTGGAACATGGACCGCAGGGTATTGGATCGTTGGCAGAATCCTGGCGACGATGCTTTGTACCCAAAAATGACCTTGAGTACTTTCAATCATGGATCTACTACCCCATGGATCAATACTGATTTGTGGTTGCAAGATGGATCTTACATCCGTTTGCGCAGCATCAATATCAGCTACAAATTGCCTGCCGCTTGGTTGAAAAAATCCAAGTTCGATGCAGCACGTATCATGTTGGTGGGTACCAACTTGTTAACATGGACGCGCTACACAGGTATCGACCCGGAAATCGCCCGCGATTTCGAAAACCCAACCGACCGCAATATGTCGGGCAGTATCACCTACCTCACCACACCCCAAGAAAAGAGTGTGAGTGTGGCCCTAAACTTTAGCTTCTAATCATGAAAAAGAACTTATTTCATTCGTTCGCTCTGTTTCTATCGATGGCCATCATGGGTGGTACGATGGTCTCTTGCGACAACATGATTGAAACCCCTCCACCCAATGAACTATTGGTGGATGATGCAATCAAAACCACCGATGATCTGCAACGACTGCTCAATTCATCTTACAACGAAGTCGCCAATACATTCGGCGGTTTCTCACAAATGATGAGCGAAATGCAATCAGACAACTTGGCAAGCCCTAACAACAACGACTTGCGTGAGCTGCACTCCCACAACGTATTGTTCTTCAACAGCACCTGCGGAGGTTATTACAGCATCCTTTATCGCGCCATTTTCCGTGCAAACTTCGTTCAGGACAACATGGACAAAGTGACTGATTTGAGTCAGGCCGACAAAGACCGTATGACTGGCGAGATCAAATTTATCCGTGGATTGTGTCATTTTACAGCCGTGCGCATGTTTGCCCACCCATATGGCTACTCGGCGAAGAACGACCATCCTGGTATCGCCATTGTAAAAGTAGCTTCAACCAAGCCCAGTCCTCGTTTAACGGTTGCTGAGGCTTATGATGCGATTTTGAGCGATTTGAAAGACGCTGAAACTTCACTGCCAGAATCGAATGGTGACTATGCCGACAAAATGAGTGCAAAGGCACTTTTGGCACACGTATACTTCCAAATGGGCAAATACACCGATGCGGCGACCTATGCTAGCAGTGTGATTGACTCCAAGAAATACACTTTGAGCGATACCGTGAATGTGTTTTCGTCTAACGCCAGCAGCGAGCACATCTTCAAAATCGTAAGTACTGGCGTGAACGACAAACGCAGCGGTGGATATTCAGACAATTATTCTCCTGGAAATCCAACCTGCCAAATGTCACGCGAGTTATGGGCCAATTTGAATGTAGACTTGGCGATCGACAAGCGTTTGAAATTGTTAACTGTGGTAAATGCCGGAGCACAAAACGAATTTATTAAAAGCGAGATGTTCAATGCACCGTTCTTCAATGTACCCGTATTGCATTTGACGCAGATGCACTTGATTCGCGCCGAGGCATTGGCCAAAAGTGGAGGAGATTTAACCATCGCTACTGCCGATATCAACGCAATTATACAAAGGGCCTATACAGACAACAGCAAAATCGTTCCTGCAGGTTCTACCGCTCAACAAATCATCAATACTACCCGCGCGCAGAGAAGAATTGAATTGTTATTCCAAGGTGATCGCACCCCTGAAATCAAACGTTTGGGTGCTATTGAAACAGAAAATATTTTCGTGAGAGGACATCGTTGGGACTGCTCCGGTTTCCTATTACAGTTCCCCATCACCGAGAAAACTACCATCTTTGAAATTAATCCAACAGGAGGTTGCAACTAATGAAACAGATATTTAAACTGGCCATTGTAGCCACAATCATCGTCTCAAGCATTACTGCTTGTAGACCTGAAAAGAAAGAACTAGGTCCAAAAGCGAATCAAGTAGACGGCATTAGTAGTTCCACTTGGATATTGAGCAAAGTAGACCAAATTGATGTGAATGTTCAATTGGCATTTGTTGAAAGCGATACATTGTTGAACGTGACGGACGCATACATTGACGGCGCGCCAATGGAAATCGCCTTCGGCAAAGATGGCGCCTATACCATCACGCCTGGAGCAGGAAGCAATTTGTTCAAAAGCACAACCGGCAAATGGAATTTCGACAGCAACGAATACCCAAGCTACGTTACTTTTGACGCCGCAACTGCAACCGAAAACAACATGAAATTGATCCGTCCCGTTAGACCTCAAGACAATTTCTTATCGTTAAAATACAACAAAATTTGCGGTGGCAAGCGCACCGTGAGTTATCACCTAACCTACACCCGCAAATAACAAGAACATGAAAAAGTTCATTTTTATACTTTTCGCAATCTGCTTGTTCTCATCAAAACTGTCTGCACAAAAAGCATGGGCAACACCAGATCCAATCAATCCCAACGATTCCATCACCATTTGGGTTGATATCAAAAAATGTGACCGTCAGCAGTTGGCAGGTACCACCGACCCATTGTACATGTGGACATGGGCACCAAAGGAACACCCAAAAGGGCACCCATTGCACAACGGCACATGGCAAGCCAGCACAGACGCATTGCAAATGAGGTCTGCGGGCAATGACCTATACTTCTACAGAATGATTCCTACACAGTTTTACGAAGTAACCGCTGCGGAGTTGTACAACAACGACATCAATTTGTTGTTGAAAAAGAAGGACGGCACAGGCGGTGCCGCCGGTGAAGACAAAACGGAAGATTTGAAAATCGAATTAGCCCCACCAGTTACTGGCCCACAAAAAATCTCTCCATTCCCCCGTTTGGCGGTAAAAGATACCTTATCCATTGGTGCTAACGATGTGTTAACGATCCAATACGACCGCAATTTGGAAACCAAAGACACGCTAAAAGACAAAGAAGATTTTTACGTGTATGCCAAGGCCAGAATTGGCGCTGGAGCAGCTGATTTTGTTCAAATCGTATCCATCACCAAGGTAGCCACTGCGCCTCAGTTGGCGATGAAGAACAACGGCAACGGCAAGTTTTCTTTGAGCATGATCCCGAATAAGTTTTTTGCTTCGGTGAATCCGGGCGGACAGAAAATCTTAAGTGTGCAATTTCAGATTGTGCGCGGTAAGATTCGCAACTCAAACGATACAGTTGACGGAACGTACGAGTATTTCTTGAATCAGAACTGCGAGTAATTGATCTAAGGATTGTAGCATTTTCGCACAAACACTGTGCACATACAAAGAGAAAGGGCGCCAAATATTTGGCGCCCTTTCTCTTTTAAAGCTTGTATTGAAATCAAATCAAGCCATCCAATTCAATTTCGTTGCGAATTAAATCGTCCAAAACTTCGCGTCTACGGATGAGATGCGCAGCACCATCCTTCACCAACACCTCGGCAGGGCGCAATCGCGCATTGTAATTGTTGCTCATACTAAATCCATAGGCTCCAGCATTGTGAATGCGTAAAACATCCCCTTCCCTCACCTCTTGCAATTTGCGATCATATCCCAACGTATCGGTTTCACAGATATAACCCACAACACTGTATAGGCGTGAAGCCCCTTCGGGGTTAGAAATATTCTCTATATGGTGATAGGCATCATAGAACATCGGACGGATCAAATGATTCTGTCCAGAATCCACCCCCACAAACACGGTAGATGTGGTTTGTTTGATTACATTGGCTTTAACCAGGAGCGAACCTGACTCAGAAACAACAAACTTCCCTGGCTCAAACCACAGCTCCAATTCACGGCCGTATTCTTTGCAAAACACGCCAAATGCATCGGAAATTTTTGTGCCAATCTCCTCGATATCCGTGACGATATCATCGTTTTTGTATCCCACCTTGAATCCCGAACCAAAGTCCATGAATTCCAAATCCGGAAAACTCCGGGCGGCATCGAACAACAGTTCCGCGCCACGTAAAAACACATCGGCATCCAAAATATCGCTACCCGTATGCATATGCAAACCATTCACACGGATGTTGAGCGATTCAACCACACGCAATACATGCCTGAGTTGGTAAATTGAAATGCCAAATTTCGAATCAATATGTCCAACAGAAATATGACTGTGTCCACCCGCCATGATATGCGGGTTCAATCTGATACAGCAGGGCACTTTGTTGCCGTAAGCATGCCCGAAATGCTCCAAAATGGCTATGTTATCGATATTGATATGAACACCGAGTTCCACCGCTTCCTTGATTTCGGCAAAGTCCACACAATTCGGGGTATACATAATCTCATGGGGCGCAAAACCCGCCCGTAGACCCAACTGCACTTCTTGGATAGATACCGCGTCTAAACCCGCCCCTTCGGCTTTCAGCAATCGAAGAATATTCACATTGTTTAGCGCCTTCAACGCGTAATGAAGCTTCACCTTGGCTTTGGGAAAGGCATTGAGCAATCGTTTGTACTGCGATTGGATGGTTTCGGCATGATACACATAAACGGGGGTACCGAAAGTTTCGGCGATGGATTGCAATTGATTCTGAGGGATAGACTGATTTAACATGCGATAATATTCTGAGGGTAAATGAAATGATTATTATGAAGGATAATTCCTGTGAGGGGTAACGTTCTATTTTGTGACTCGCGATTTCAAAAAGGCAATAACAAAAAAGGCGGAGTGAATATCACTCCGCCTTTTCGAAAGTTCGAAGTGATATTAATTGTTTGGTTTTTTCTTTGATGAGAAATCCACAACAATTGGGGTTGCTATACAGATTGAAGAATAAGTACCTACCACTACACCTATCAACAAGGCCAATGAGAAGCCTTTCAAAGCATCGCCACCGAACAAGAACAATATCAAAACAACCACAAATACAGTAGCTGAAGTAATGATCGTACGTGACAATGTATCATTGATCGCCAAATTGATCAATTTCGCATCAGAGCGCTCCGCTTTGTTGTTGGTCAAGAATTCACGAATACGGTCAAATACAATTACCGTATCGTTGATTGAGTAACCCAACAAGGTCAACAAGGCCGCAATCAAGTGTTGGTCAAAATCCGTTGGGAAAGGCACAACACCATCCAAGATGGCAAACATCGACAACACAACCAATACGTCGTGAATCAATGCAATTGTTGCTCCCATACCGTAAGCCACGCTACGGAAACGGAATACAATGTATAAGAATATACCTACAACTGTTAAAATAACCAAGAAACCACTCTTGTCTCTGGTACTTGTAGCAATTGCCGCACCCACTTTTGATGATGAAAGTACAGGATCTTCTCCAACCAATTCAAAACCTTTCAAAGACGACAATACCGCTGCTCTTACAGAATCTCTACCTTCTTGTCCTTCAGCATCAATCATATAAGTAGTCACAATTCTGAATTGACCTTTGCTACCGAAAGTTTTCACTTCGTTGCTAGACTCTTTCAAATTGTTATCCAAGGCAGTTTTCACCGCTTCTGTTTGATAGTTTTTAGCGGCATCGAATTGAATCACATAAGAATGACCTCCTTTGAAATCGATACCCGTACTGATACCCCCTTTTGAGATAAAAGCCACCAAACCAGCTACAATAACAAGTGCAGATGCGATGTAATATTTTTTACGATTACCTACAAAATCAATATTGCTATTCTTCATGAAACCCTTGTTCCAAGGAGCATCAAACTTGATTTCCAATCCTTTGTCGGCACGACGGTCTAACAACAAACGGGTGACAAACAAAGCGGTAAACATTGAACTGAAGATACCGATTACCAAGATCACGGCGAAACCGTAAGCTGGACCCGCACCGGCGAAGGTCAAAATGAAACCTGCCAATAAAGTCGTGATATTTGAATCGATGATCGCACTCAATGCATGTTTGAAACCATCGGCAATGGCCGTTTTTAATCCTTTTCCATTTTCTAACTCATCCTTGATACGCTCATAGATCAGTACGTTGGCATCTACCGCCATACCCACTGTTAAGATGATACCAGCCATACCGGGCAAGGTCAATGCAGCACCCAAACTAGCCAATACACCCATAATCAAGAATACGTTACCCAAAACCGCCACAATGGCCATCCAACCAGCACGGCTGTAGTAAAGAATCATGAACAAAATGGTGGCAATGAATCCAAACAACAAAGAGTTCAAACCGTTTGAAATAGATTCTTGTCCCAAAGATGCACCCACTTGCTCACTCGCAACAATCTTAGCAGGCGCAGGCAATTTACCCGCCTTCAACACGTTTGCCAAGTCATTGGCTTCACGGATATCGAAGTTTCCTGAAATCTGACTGTTTCCTCCGCTGATCTTTTGATTCACTACAGGGGCTGAATAAACACGGTCATCCAACACTACGGCAATGTATTTACCAATGTTACGGCCCGTTACTTGAGCCCACTGCGTACCCGCTTTAGCGGTCATTTCCATAGATACTTCCAACTCACCGGTTGGAGAAGTATTCACACGGGCATCAGAAATGATGTTCTCGTCTTCAGCAGACAAAGCAGCATTTTCTTCGCGATCCAATTTCAAAAAGTAAACGAAAAACTCATCAGAATTCGCCGCTTCCTTACCATCCGCTTCGTAATCACGGGGTTTCGCACTGAAAGCCACTTTCGCACTTTCCATACGCAAAACACCAGCATAACGCTCGTCTTCCAACATCTTGGTCAACATGGCGCGATCGGCTTTTTTCACCACGGCCACCGCAGAACCAGGACCATCGTTTCCAAACGATTTCAAAACCTTGGCCAAAGGACTGCCATTGGCTTCGTCCTTCTTGGTATCTTTCTTTTTCGCATCAGCCACCTTTGGGCTATCCACTGCAGTTGTTGCCGCAACCGGAGCCGCCGCAGCTGCATCAGTTGCAACCACATTTGTTGCATTGGCAACCGCTGTAGAATCAATCACAGTTGTGTCTTGTACCACCGCAGGGGCAATGGCCGCCATTTTGCTGGCCTTGTACAATGCGTTCAAAATACGTGTTCCATCTCTGCGCTGACCATCGTTGCCATACACTTCGTAGAACTCCAATTTCGCACTCTTCTCAACCAACTCTTCCATTCTACGCGGGTTGTCAACACCTGGCAATTCAACACTGATACGACCACCATCAATCTTTTGGATGGTAGGTTGAGTCACGTTTGATTGGTTGATACGCTTTTCGATTACCTCGTATACACGATCCACAGCACTGGTGGTTTCTGTTCTCAAATAATTCACCACTTCGGCCTCAGAACTGTTCGATTGAATAGAGCTCTTATTGCCTTTGATGAACAAATTCGCCAAGTTTCTGCTTGGGCTGATTTTCTTAAAGTTCGATACAAACGCATCTACAAAATCGGCACCCTGATCACGAACATCCACATTGGCGGCATCGATGGCACGATTCAACTCTTTGTCTTTGGTGTCGTTCGACAAAACACGCACAACGGCGCCCTTGTCTACTTCCAAAATCACGTTCATACCACCACGCAAATCCAAACCTAAGTTTACTTCACGCTGCTTACATTCAAAGTAGGTGTAGGCTGCAAGTCCTACATTGTAAATTTCATCATTGCCCAAACTGTCGATGTATCTGCGGTAAGCTTCTTTCGAATCTCCACCCTTATCGGCAACTTTGGCGGCAAATGCCTTCGCTTCTTTTTCGAATCCTTGGGCCTTCCAAGTAAACGACAATTGGAACAAACAGGCTAACGCCAGTACAATCGAAAATCCTACAACGGTTTTATTGGTTTTCATCACTATATAAAAGTATCCAAATTATGGAATCGCGAAAATAAGGAAAAAAAACTAGTTAACAGCCTTACAATGAAATGCCCTGCAATTTTTGCAACAATAATTTCAATTCTTGCTGCGAATGGCCTTCCATACAACGAAAATGGCCCTTCGGACAAGCATCAAAACCCAATTTAGAACAAGGATGACAAGACAAATCGTTGGCCAGCAAATGGTAAACATGTTCATTTCCATGCCCAGGTGAAAAACCCAGCCCCGGATCCGTACTACCCCAAATCACCAACAACGGCTTATTGAATGATGCCGCAACATGCGTAAACCCCGTATCTCCCCCAACCACAAAACTGCTTTGGGCGATCCATCTCGACGATGTTGGCAAATCGAAAACGCCCACGCCATTGATCAGTTGATCCCCAAACGCCTCCACCAATTCCGCGGCCAAATCTTTTTCGTTGGGACCACCAATCAAACACCACTTTCTTTGATCCTGCTCAAAGACCTGCTGCCAAATGGATTTGGGGATTTTCTTGGTTTCGTAAGTACCCCCCAAAATGGCAACGCCATAACCATCGGGAATCTCCGCATCCCCAATCCCCGCATTACCGCTCCGAACAACCCCTTGAACACCTTCTGAATCCTTTGAATATGCAGGAAGCCCCTCAGCCCAATCTTTCATTTCAAATCGCCCACAACCCAACCGTTTCATCAATCGATGGGCCGCATTCAAATAGCGCTCCTGAACGTGACTGACCTCAAAACGCGACGATTTTGTGTTCACGAACAACCATCGCATCAAACGTTTCTTGTTATAACCCACTGAAATGGTCAAACACAGCAGAGCCCGAACCCAATATGACCTAAAATTGCAATGCAAATCCAATATACCATCATATTTTTCGGCTTTCAGTTTATCAAACAAACCTATTTCACCCCAAGTGTAAAATTTATCAACCGCCTCACCGCCATGCAACAAGTCGCCCATCTTGGGTTTAGTTAGCAAATGGACTTCCACACCCAACTGTTTTCGCAAGGCATACAAAACGGGTGCGGCAAGAACCACATCGCCCAAACTGCTCAAACGGATGACCAAAATTTTCTTCATGATGCGATGCATTCCATCAACGGATTCCTTGTTTCCGTTTTGCAAGATACGCTTCAAATTCTACCAAATTCAATGCGTTCAGCGTCTGCGAAGTTTGCAATCCACCTTTCTGTCCGCTCAAAACCCCAAAATGCATATCCAAATACCCCCTTTTCTCATGGGCATCGGGGTTTACAGAAACCATAACGCCTTTTTCCATCGCATAGTCGATGTATCGCCAATCAATATCCAAACGATACGGATGCGCATTCAACTCCAAAGCCACACCATTGGCGGCACAGGCATCAATCACTTTATGATGATCGATGGGATACCCTTCTCGCATCAACAGCAATCGCCCCGTGGGATGCCCCAATATCGTAGTGTATGGATTTTCGATGGCTCGCAACAAACGGTCCATCGCCTTGTCTTGGGTCATGTTCAAGTTGCTATGCACCGACGCAACCACCAAATCAAACTGACTTAATATCTCCGGCTCGTAATCGAGATCGCCGTTGCTCAAAATATCGCTTTCAATGCCCTTGAAAATCTTGAAAGGCCAAAGCTGTTGGTTCAATGCATCAATCTCTTCAAATTGCTGCAAGACCCGCTCCACCTGCAATCCACGGGCATATCCCGCCGTTTTGGAGTGATCGCAAATGCCCAAATATTCCATCCCGATCTCCAAGGCATACAGCGCCATTTCTTCCACCGAATTGAGTCCATCCGAATACGTTGTATGGTTGTGAAGCACGCCTTTGATGTCTGAATACTGCAGCAACGACGTTTCTTCTACCGGTCTTTCAAACTCTCGATGTCCTTCGCGGCGGCTGGGCACCACAAACCCAACACCCTTGTGCGCATAGATTTCACGATCGCTACCTTTCCAATCCGAAGCGGTATAACCAAGCAGTTCTATGTGCCTGTCCGATGCTCCCTTTTCAAACAACATTCGATCAAAATCAGAATGCATCACCACTTCAATTTCCAACACAAACCCTTGCTCATGTCTTAAAAAACCAGTTGATTCATCCACCGTCCAACTCAGTAAATCCGGACCAACCTCTGTTGCAACCGCATCCCAATCCGATGCCGTAATCCGGCTCATTTCCATCGCAGTAGTGAGAAGCACCAAACGCTCTATCACATCACTTTTGCGATGGTATTCGCCAGTGAATTCATGTTGCTCATCGCCAAAAATCGAGCGCATGCCCGCCAAAAAAGATTCCGCGTAAGGCATCACGCGAGCCAAATGAAACTTGCCTTTGGCACCATACGAAAACTCAATGGCCGCCAAAATTGTCTGCTGCGTTTTGTAGCCGAAACCACTGACTTCCACCAAGCGATTCTGCCTACAGGCATCAAACAAATCCTCCACCGTCTCTATCCCCAACTCTTGCCATATCAACCTCACTTTTTTGGGTCCAAGGCCTTTCACGCCCAACATCGCGATCAATCCAACGGGTGTAATATCTAGCAAAGATTGCAGTGCGGGGAATGCTCTACTTGCGGCATACTCCACAATGGCTTTCGCAACCGATTTCCCAACCCCAGGAATACTCAACAGTTGCGATTCTTGCAAATCACCAAGTGGCTCTTTGATTTTTCGCAAATTGAATGCACCGGAAGCAAACGCCTTGTATTTAAAAGGGTTTTCCTCGTGCAACTCCGCCAAACTGGCATACAACTGCAACGCCTTTACGATTTCGTGATTGTCAACGGCCATATTATTTCAAATCAATAGCAAAGAAATCAAATTCCCACATCACCCCTTACCACCCTTATAACTTCATCGGCTACCCAAGAACTCAACGCCACACCCATTCCGCCCATTCTCACCGCCAAACAAACCCTATCACTGTGCCACCCAATGATCGGATTCCTGCTCTCGTTCATACCCATCACCCCAGACCATTCATACTCAAACTCAATCTCTCGGCCAGGCACAACCACTGTTTCTAGATACGATTTCAAATACAACCGAAACTGATCCGTCACACCCATTTCCATCGTTTCCTCACCTGAAAAATCCAAATTTCTGCCACCGCCAATCAATATCCGATCACCGCCCAATTCTCTGAAATAAATATATCCTTTATCGGCATGAAAAATCCCCTCAAAAGGCAAAGCATCCATGGCCTTCGTCACAAACACTTGTCCGCGAGCAGGCGCCACCGCCAATTCAGGCATCAATCTCCGTGTAAAACCATTGGTGCAAATCAACAAATGACCGGCAGACATTTTCATCCCATTTCTCATGCGCAATTCCACGCGATCCGCCATCTCATCCCAATCCACAACGCCCATACCTTCATAGATCTCAACGCCCCAGCCCAGCGCTTCCTCCCTTACCGCTCGATACAACAAATGGGTTTGGATGCCGCCTTCTAAAGGACAAAAAACGCCTGATTCAACCACATTCATTTTCGCAGGAATCATATCGCAAACCACATAAGCCTCTGTTCCGTGAACCCATTGCAAGGCCTTATTCAATGCACCCACCTGAGCAATCACCGCACCGGCTTCCTCTTTATTCGAAAACACCTCTGTTCCACCCGATGCCTGAAAACCAATCCTCGCAGCACCGTATCGTCCCAACAATTTCTGAATTCCTAAATACCGCTTTTCATACAGACCCACGGCCTCCTGTTCACTGTTGCGAGCAATTTCATCCAACATCTCCCCCGCACTGCCAAAACAAGCAAAGCCCGCGTTGCGCAAACTCGCCGCATTTCCCATGGCATGCTCATCCAGCACCACAACCCGGGCTTTGGGATATGTTTCTTTGATTCTGCTCGCGCTCTGCAATCCCACCAATCCAGCACCAACCACCACCCAATCAGCCGTTCCAAAGCCCTGTTGCTCCCAATAGCTGATCGTGTTCATCGCAGTACTACATTAGTTCAAATACGATGCAATCACATCNCGATANGGCGTTGCAAAAGTTTCCATCGCACCCCAGTTATCGCCGTTCACACCAATCACCTTATCAGCCAACACAGTCCCTACATGCGTAGCAACCACACCCGCTTCCGAAGCCAATTTCATCAAACGACCCAAACCATCCTGCGACACAGAAACCACAACCCGACTTTGACTTTCGCCAAACAATCCCGCGTCGATGCGCAATCCCTGTTCGGTGCAAATATCAAATCCCTTGCCACCAGCCATCGCACTTTCCATGCAAGCCACAAACAAACCGCCTTCGCTGATGTCGTGCGCCGATGCAACCGCTTGCTCCTTCGACAAAGTCTCCAACAACAAATGCAATGCGTATTCTTCGTCCAAATCAAAGGTTGGACAAGGGCTATGACTCACCCCTTTTACCTTGGCGATGTACTGCGAACTGCCCAAATCGTTGCGTGTTGTACCCAACAACACAATGGCATCGCCAGCACCAACAAACGGAATGCTCATGCGATGTTCCGGCTGTTCGATGATTCCCACCATACCAATGGTTGGCGTAGGGTACACGGCCTGACCGTTTGTGCTCTGATTATAAAAACTCACGTTTCCACCGGTCACAGGCGTATCAAACTTTCTACAAGCCTCACCCATCCCTTCAATGGCGTTTTTGAATTGATAATACACCTCCTCATTGTAAGGATTGCCGAAATTCAAACAGTTGGTAATGGCCGTTGGCACACCACCACTGCAACGAATATTCCGAGCCGCCTCAGCCACCGCTATCTGAGTACCCTTATTGGGATCAGCAAAAACGTATCTGCTGTTGCAATCCACGGTCAATGCCAAACTCTTTTCTGAGCCAACGATTTTCACAACCGCCGCATCAGATGGCAAATTGGTTGACTCATTGATCGTCCCAACCATCGAATCATATTGCTCATAAATCCAACGTTTGCTGGCGATATTGGGCTCATTACACAANTGAATGGCCGCTTCTTTTGCTTCTGTCAAACTCAAATCAGCCACCGAATTCAAATCAAACTTGGCGATTTCTTTCAAATATTCAGGCTCGGTCCATGTACGACGATACACNGGCGCACCGCCACCCAAAACCAATGATTCCGCGGGGATATCGGCCTCAAGCACATCGCCCATAAAATAACGNACNTGCTTGGTATCTGTCACCATACCAATGTGGGCGTAGGTCAAATCCCACTTCTCCAACACCTTTTCTACTTCTTTTTCTCTTCCCTTTTCGATGATCACCAACATGCGCTCTTGGCTTTCGCTAAGCAACAACTCCCAACCCTTCATATCGGGCTGACGCATGGGCACTTTATCCAACCAAACATCCATCCCCACATCGGTTTTCGCACTCATTTCACTGGTAGAGCAAGTAATTCCCGCAGCGCCCATATCCTGCATTCCAACCACAGCACCCGTTTCGATGATCTCCATGCTTGCCTCCAAAATCAACTTCTCCCAGAAAGGATCACCCACTTGCACCGATGGCAAATCAGAGATNCTGTCTTCACTCATATCTTTCGATGCGAAAGCCGCACCATGTATACCGTCTTTGCCTGTAGCTGATCCAAAAATATACACTGGATTGCCCGCAGGACCTGCACCGGCAGAAATACTCTTACCAACACCCACAATACCCACACTCATGGCATTCACCAGGTTGTTTTGCTCATAGCAGTCATCAAAATACACCTCACCACCCACAGTTGGAATACCAAAAGCATTGCCATAATCGCCGATGCCTTTCACCACGCCTTTCACCAACCACTGCGTACGGTCCGTAGCGATGTTTCCAAAACGCAATGAATTCAACTGGGCGATGGGCCTAGCTCCCATAGAAAAAATATCTCTGTTGATCCCACCCACACCGGTTGCTGCACCTTGATATGGTTCGATAGCACTTGGGTGATTGTGACTTTCGATCTTGAAGCAACATGCCAAACCATCGCCAATATCCACCAAACCAGCATTTTCCTCACCCGCCTCGGCCAACATCTTAGACCCTGATTTGGGCAATGTCTTTAACCAAACGATGGAGTTCTTGTAGCTGCAGTGTTCACTCCACATAACAGAGTATATGGAGATTTCCGTAAAATTGGGCTCACGACCGAGTATGTCGCAAATTTTGTTAAACTCTTCTTCCAACAATCCCAATTGTTTGGCTTGTTCTAGTGTAGCGGGTTGATGTACCATGCGCTACAAAATTACAACACCGCAAGCGGAGGAGAAAATAACTTTTAGATTGTTTTTACCACTACTTACCCACTTTCTATCGCATCAACATGATGGTACCAGAAATGGTTTTGCGACGAACGCGATCGCCCGTTTTCAATTCGTAGCGATAAATGTAGGTGTAGAGGCCTTCCTGACAAACATCACCCATGTAGTAACCGTCCCATTCAAACGTACTGTTTTGGTGACTGTCGAATATTTTCGCACCCCAACGATTGTAAACTTCAAACAGAATGGGATTGGCACCCCTACCGATAATTCTGAAGATCTCGTTCCTGCCATCGCCATTGGGTGTAAATGCCGTGGGGATGAACAAATCACAATCTCCCATCATCAAATTCACCGTAACATTATCTGTAGCNCTCCCACAAGCATTGCTCACCGTCACAGAATAAGTACCTGCCGCGCTCACATAAATCACCGTATCAGTTGAACCCGTACTCCACAAAATATTGGTGTTGGGCATGAATGGTGCAACGAGTTTAACGATAGAACCTTGACACAAAATGGTATCCAAAGGCAATGTAACCGAAGGTGCAGAATTCACTTTGATCCCGATAGAATCAGATGCGATACAACCCGCATTGTTCACCACCGCTCCATAAATACCCGCCGCAGACACAGTTCTAACATTGCTGCTAGACCCATCGTTCCAAAGAACGGTACCAGGAATCACGATGGTCAAATCCAAACTCGCACCATCGCACAAAGTGGTATCTTTTCCCAAATTCAAGACGGGCTTGGGCTGTATGGTTATGGTTTGGGTAGAGCTATCCGGACAGTATTGATCAGCCACTACATATTTGATTTTCACCATGCCTGTAGAAGTAGGCTGAAAGGAATTCCCAGTAAATGTTTGGCCGTAAAACGTTCCGCCTGCAGTGGTTGGAGACAAAGTGATTGATGGTCCACCTTGACAAGCGGTCAATGGCAATCCAGTAAATGTAGGATCCACATTGGCTTTCACTTTTACGATAACTGTATCAATGCCTGAACATCCATCAACGCTCGTTGCCTCATGGATAATGGGGTAATCACCCACGGCAGCGAAACTCCTTGAAATGGTCTTGGCAGTTCCTGTAATACCATTGCCCAAATCCCATTTAAAGCTGACCAAACCAGGGAATTTGTTGTCAAAATCAAACTTATTGCCTGCCAAACATTGAACACTGTCGTTGATATCGATGCCACTCGAAGGACTGGGCACCACCCTCACGAACATGTTGGCGGTATCTGTACATCCTGTAGGTAAATTGTCGTACAACGTTTCACTTTTGTAGTGAATGCGATATCGGCCAGGCTTGGCGTATGATTTGCTCGGATTGGGAATTGTAGCACTGTCGTCATCGGCAAAATACCAAGTGCGGATGTATGCACATTTTGGAATTTTCGCCAATTGGGTATTATCGTCTAATTTGAATACATGGCCCTCAAAACACTGAACGGTATCTGAAGTTTTCTCAAACGGTTTGCTCACTGGACGGGGCACGATAAAAATGGGCTTTGTAGATGTTGCTACATCGATACAACCCAACGCAGGGGAAGCAACTAGATTCACAGTAAAGTTTCCTCCCTTGTTGTAGGTGTGAGTAATATTTACACCGGTATCCTGACTGCCATCGCCNAAAATCCAAGTATATTTTATCCAACCAAAAGTGGCTGTACTGGTATTGGTGAAAGAAATTTTATTGGTTTTCTCACAACTATCCTTGGTACCCTTGAAGGTNAATCCCATGATCAAGTTGTTTGTTTTAAAACTAATACTGGTTGTTTTTGACGTTAGATAATCTGGATCAGACCCGTCGTGTTCGTANACGGTTACGTAATAGGTGGTATTGGGCTTCAACCCTGTTACACTGCAGTTGTTGGTGATGTTGTTGAACACAACAAAATTTCCGGTTCCGATTTCCTGACCTGTCCCGAATACCGAGTTACTTAAATAGGATGATTTGTCTACCGGCGCAGAATTCACTGCACTTGCCTCTTTCATCAACACAATGCGCCACGAACCGTTTCCGGATGTCCATGTTAACTGAACCGTTTTACAAGTAATGGTTCCCGCTGCCAAATTAGAAGCTGCCGTGGTTGGCTCCGCACCATACAATTGGGCCGATAGAACCACATTCAAACACAACAAAAGCAGGAGTTTTTTCAACATTATTTGTTTCAACTTTCAAAAGTACTAAGTATAGACAATTAAAACAACGATTTTGTTGTCTAACCGAATCAACAAACTCCCAAAACATCTACCACGATTCACACAAAAACGAAGCGAAGAAAACAGCCAAAGGTCTTATTGGCGTGAGGTTTAATCAATATCCACGGATGCGGATAACTTTCAATTTTGACTACGCGGAATTCGTCGCATCTTCGCATGAAGTTCAATAAAATGACAAACAAAAGAAGGAAACCCAGCGCTTGGCCCAGCATTATCTCATTATCTGCAGTGATGTTCATGTTGGGATTGCTTGGATTTTCATTGGTAGGCTTTCAGGGTTTGAGCAAACATTTGATGGAAAGCAGCAGCATCGATTTGTATTTCACCGATGGCACAACACCAGCACAAGTGAAGGCGATAGAATCCAAACTTCGCCAAGAACCATGGATAAAAACCACGAAATACATCACCCCAGCAGATGGCCTGAAAGAGATGGGGAACAAATACGATGAAGAAATCCTCTCATTTGCAGAGAATATAGCACTTCCATTGAGCCTAGAATTGTACCCGAAAGCAGAATATGCCAACATCCAATTCATCGATCGCGAGTCTAAACATTTGCGCACTTTGGCCCAGGTTGAAGACGTGATATATCAGCGAAACTGGGTAGAAAACATGACGGCCAACGTGCAGCGACTTCAGTGGATCTTTGGGGCCTCGTCCTTAATCGCTTTGTTGGTGGCCATTGCCTTGATCCAAAGCGCCACACGATTGAGCATTTTCGCCAATCGTTTCTTGATAAAAAGCATGCAATTGGTGGGCGCTACCAATACCTTCATCGTAAAGCCATATGTAATGAGCTTCGTGCGATACTCCCTCGTTGCCATTCCCATTGCCATGGGCTTGTTACTGACAGTTTTCTATGGCCTTCCCTTTGTTTTTCAAGACTTTGCCATCATCAATGATTTCACAAAACACATCGCATTCAATCAGTTGTTGATAATCTGCATTTCTGTATCGATATTTGGATTAATTTTGGCATCCTTTGGTAGCTGGCTTAGTACTAGGCGATATTTGAGAACCAAAATTGAAAACCTATATTAAATTCGAATCATGAGTACCCTNAAAAACAAAAACAANAAACCTGAACAACAAGCACAACCCATGTTGTTTGGCACAATGAATTATATCCTTACCGGAGCTTCTATATTGGTATTGGTCATTGGTTTCGCCTTGATGTCGGGCACTGAGGACATTTACAACAGCACAAAACTCACTGTTGCACCCATCGTGGTGTTTTTGGGATTTGTGATGGGTATCGTTGCCATTTTCTACAGAAAAAAATCGGCCTAGTCATGACTTGGCTCGAGAATTTGATTCTCAGTGTGGTTGAAGGCCTCACCGAGTTTTTGCCTGTGAGCAGTACCGGCCATTTGATGCTCACCCGAGAATGGTTGGGCATGGGCCCCAATGAACATGAAACCTACCTCATCGCCATCCAATTTGGCGCAATCGCCAGTGTGCTTACACTCTATTGGCGGAAGTTCTTTGGTCCTTCAGCGATTAAATTATACCCCATCCTCATCATCGGATTCATCCCAGCGGCCATTTTGGGCTTCTTGTTCGATGACCTATTAGAGCAAATGCTCAAAGCCCCGTGGATTCCTGGAATTACTTTGATTGTTTTTGGGGTTGTATTGTTATACATCGAAAAATTGTTCCCCGCGGGCAACAAAGAAATTGAGGACCTAAAACCCATCGAAACCATCAAAATTGGCTTGTTCCAGTGCATCGCCATGATTCCAGGTGTGAGTAGATCCGCAGCCACTATTGCAGGCGGACTGCATGGCAAACTGTCGCGCAGTGCAGCCACAGAATTTTCCTTTTTGCTAGCCCTCCCAACCTTGGCAGCAGCCGGTGGATACAAAATGCTCAAACACTGGGATGAATTGAACGCANCNCAGCTGAACGACATACTANTAGGGAATATCATCAGCTTTATCACTGCATTTTTCGCAGTGAAGTTTTTTATCAATTACATCAAAACCAAAGGGTTTGCCTTTTTTGGATATTACCGTATCATCGTTGGCTCAGTATTTTTGATCTATTGGCTATTCTTAAAATAACATGACGCTCCGAGTCGCAATCACATTCGCCTTTGCCATATGTTGCGTTGGACAATCATCGGAAACGCTTGCGGCCAATACCTACAACGTCAATAAATTAGTAACAACGTACTCCAGCCAACCCAAACCATTGGGTTTATGCCGGCTCAAATACAACGGTGGCGGNGATTGGTANAGCAGCAGAACTGCACTTACCAACTTGGCGAAATTTGCCAATACCGCCATTCACACCCAACTAAACACCCAAGAAGCCACTGCAGAAGTGGGCTCAACCGATTTGTTTAGATTTCCATTCGTTTTTATGACAGGCCACGGAAACGTGGTATTCTCCGATGCCGAGGCCAACAACCTCAGAAACTATTTGATCAGTGGTGGTTTTCTGCACATTTGCGACAATTTTGGCCTAGACCCATTCATTCGCCGGGAAATGAAAAAAGTGTTCCCCGAACTCACATTTCAAGCAGTGCCATTCTCCCACCCCATTTACAATGGTCCGTTTAGTTTCCCCAGTGGATTGCCCAAAATACACGAACATGAAGGCAAGCCGCCCATGGGATACGGATTGTTTTGGGAGGGTCGTTTGGTCTGCTTTTATGATTTCGAATGCGATCTGGGAAATGGCTGGGAAGATGCAGAAGTATACAAAGACCCCGAGTCCATTCGCACACAAGCACTAAGAATGGGCGCAAACCTCATTCATTACGCCTTTACCCAAAAGTAGTATCAGTAACAACACAACCTCCCTAAGAGCGATTGTGTTTCCAGATTAACAGATGTAGCAGCGATCTAACA